>JGI24142J45722_1000032_pt1 | contig 78031 bp, 74 predicted proteins | sample BarGraIncu00431A_FD_45722 | JGI IMG/M metagenome (IMG submission 45722) | reverse complement strand
TATGTGAAGAAAATTATGATATTATATTTACTACATGTCCATCTTATCTTAAAACAACCTTAAGAGCGGCTTTAAAGTATGATAATATTAAGTTTTTCAATTGTTCTCCAGTAAAGGCTTATAGAAATGTAAGCACATATTTTGGTCGCTCTCATGAACCAAGGTTTTTACTGGGTCTTATTGCCGGGACTATTACAAAATCAAATATTATAGGATATATAGATATTTATAGTGAAACAGAAATTGTAACAGGAATTAATGCTTTTGCATTAGGTGTTAAAACTGTAAATCCTAATGCGAAAGTTATAATTTCTTGGCTTAATGAACCGGGTGATATGGATCATTCAAAAGAATTAATTCAAGGACTTAAAAGCAGTGGTGCAGATCTTATAATGCAAAATGATCTAATAGCACTCGGCAAGGGGTCAAGAGACTTTGGACTATATTCACTAAAATATAATGAAAAAGAGGAAAAATGGATACCAGATGTAAACTATGGTTTAGTTACATGGGACTGGGGAGAATTTTACGAAAAAATACTTAGAAATATCGTAAATGGTAGCTTTAAAGGTATATTTAGTACTGAATCTAAACGTGTAAGTTTTTGGTGGGGAATGGACTCGGGCCTTGTGGATATTATATATTCAAAACATAATGTTCCCATCCAAACTCAAAAGTTAGTAGATATTATGAGAGAACTAATTATTGAAAATAGATTTCATACTTTTGCTGGGCCGGTGTATGACACTTGCGGTGAAATTAGAATTAAGGACGGCGATATAGGAAACTATGAGGATATGTTATATATGGACTGGTTTGTAGATAATATAGTAGGAGAACTTCCTAGTGAAGAATAGAATTTCAAAAGATAAGTAGGTGATTAAGATTAAAGTATTATTAGTTTCAGATATTGAAGATAGCTATATTTGGGATCACTTTGATAATGAAAGATTTAGTGAAATTGAGCTGGTAATATCCTGTGGAGATTTAAAAGCAGATTATCTAGAATATTTAGCTGATATGATTAAAGCACCAGTACTTTATGTTAATGGTAATCATGATGCACGGTACTTAGAGAAACCACCAGGTGGATGTATCCCTATTGATGATAAAATTTTTGTGTATAAAAATTTTAGAATATTAGGTCTTGGAGGATCTATTGACTATAATAAAGGCCCTTTTCAATATTCAGAAAAGGAAATGCAAAAAAGGGTTGGAAAATTAAAATTGAGTTTATGGAAGAATAAAGGATTTGATGTATTAGTAACTCATTCCCCAGCAAAAGGAATGGGGGATGCAAAAGACCCTTGCCATCGAGGCTTTGAAGTATTTGTAGATGTTTTAAATAAATATTCTCCAAAATATTTTTTTTACGGTCACCAGCATTTGGAGTATGGAAAAGGTGCAAGAAAAATGATTTATAACACCACTATTGTTATAAATGCTTTTAAATATCATATTATTGAAATATAGAGAAAGTATATGGGTAATGATTTTACCCATATACTTTCTCTATATTTACATGTACCTAAGTTTATTTTATCCTAGTTGTTTAGGTTAAGTAGAAGCTGATATTTTCTTTTTTTTAAGGAAATCCCATTTAGTTTCTGTTGTTATAATTGCAATGAATATAGTTAAACAGCCTATGACCATTTTTGAAGTGAATATTTCATTAAGCATTAGAACAGATAAGATAGAACCAAAAACCGATTCTAAACATAAAATAATAGCAGCGTGAGTTGATGTAGTATATTTCTGTGCTACATTTTGTATAATAAATGCAAACATAGTACTAAAAACTGATAAATAACCAATTGCAAATATTGTATCTGAATTCAAATGCGTAGGCATTGGTTCAAAAATTAAAGCAGCTATAAGTGAGAATACTGCAGCAGAACCTAGTTGTATTATTACAAGAGTTATAGCACCAACTTTTTGCGTAAAAAACCCAACGGAAACTATATGTGCTGCGAAAAACACTGCACATATTAAGGTCAAACCGTCTCCAAGGCTGATGTGAATACCCCCATCTAGGGTTAACATACCTATTCCTATAAAACATAGAAAAGCAGATGCTAATGAATAGGCATCTGGTTTTCTTTTGCTAATTGCCCAATAGAGAAAGGGCACAATAACTACATTAGTTCCAGTTAAAAAAGCATTTTTTCCAGCAGTAGTATATTTCATACCAACAGTTTGAGCAGCAAAGCCTAAGAATAAGAGAAGTCCAACCAAAGTTCCAACTGCTAACTGATTTTTAGTAATATGTTTAACTTTTTTTCTGAAAACTAAGAGCATAATTATCACAGAAATACCAAAACGCATCGCCATAATATAAAAAGGTGTAATACTATCTAAAGCACCTTTTACAGCTATAAATCCACCGCCCCAAACAATTGCTACAATTAGCAAAGACATATCAGCTAGAATACTCTTTTTTTTGTCCATATTTTTCATGATTAGCACTCCTTCAAATAGGATATAAGTTCATTAGGGTATAAGTTCTGTAATAAATATATCCTTTTCACTACTTAAATCTATAAAGTTTGAATCAACGGATATGAGAGGCCTGGCTATATTATTTGTGTCTATTTTAATTATCTTTCCTATAGATCCATTACTCAGCATAACCATTTCACCAGTATAGTAATTTTGCATTTCTTCTATAAAGGTGGTGAGGTAATTATAATCAAATAAACCCATGCAATCATGTTGCATAAATTCTAATACTATAAAAGGGTTTTGTTTTTTGCTGTAGACTTTATCTGAGGTCATAGCATCAAACATATCCGTAATTCCTATTATTTTTGCAAAATCATTAATTTTATCTTCTTTTAAATGAAGAGGATAGCCTGAACCATCTAAACGTTCGTGATGCATAAGAACACCTAAGCTTACAGATTCATCTAAATAAGGAATGTTGCGTACAAGCTCATAAGAGTAAATGGAATGTTTTTTAATTTCTTCAAATTCTAATTTAGTAAGTTTTGAAGCCTTATTTAATATAGTTTGGTTAACTTTGGTTTTACCGATATCATGAAGAAATGCTGAATAAGTCAAAAGTGTTAAATCCTTTTTATTGAAATTAAGCCACTTACCTAGCATAGAACTTAAAAGTGCAACATTTACACAATGCCTTGCAAGATATTCATCTATATCCCTAGAATTTGCTATACTCTTTAAAATAGCATTATAATCATTAAGGTTGTCTAAAATTTCTTTAGACATAGTTCTTACTTCTGTTAAGTCTAATTCAACATTTTTTTCTATGCTATTTAAAAAACTACCTATTCGATTTGAAAAATGATTTAATATATTTTCAGTTTCTATTAAATTTTCTTGTCTTGAATTTTGGGAAATAGGAATGGCTACTTGTTCTTGTTCATAAATAGATATAGTGTCTGATGGGTAAAATTCTAGTATTTTTTTAATCATTGAACTATTTAATGCGATTTTTTTCGCAACTAAAGTTAAGCCGTTTAGTACTAAATCTTCAGTCAAAATCATACCAGGTTTTAGTCCGTAAATGTTTATACTTTTAACCTTTGTTTTCATAGATTCATCCCCTTTAAAATAAATTATAAATTCAATGAAATTTCATAAATATTAGTAGGTAAATTATATGTTTAGATAATAGTATTTTACCATACAAACTAACGTTAACCCAAAGGAATGTTTTATATTTATTGACATTAATAATTAAAATATTTATAATTATATAACAGAGCGAAATACTAAGAATTGATTAAGCTTGGATTTTAAAGAGGAGAGAGATAGAAATATGGAAGTATATCTAGATAACAGTGCAACAACTATGCCTTATGAAGAGGTTATTGAGGATGTATGCAGTACTATGAGAAATTATTATGGAAATCCATCGGCGACTCATAGTTTAGGGTTTAAGTCAGAGCAAAAACTTAGGGAGATAAGAGCAAATATTGCGAGTAGTATAAATGCTACAAGTGAGGAAATAATATTTACATCGGGAGGAAGCGAAAGTAATAATTTTCTTATTAAAGGTTTCGCTAAATCCACGTCTCATATAATTACTACTAAAATTGAACATCCAAGTGTAGGAAACACATTTAAGGCATTAGAAGATTTAGGAGCAAAGGTTACATATATTGATGTAGATGCAAGTGGTAGAATCAATATGCAGCAGCTTAAGGAAAGCATAACTAAGAATACTCAAATTGTTAGTATAATGCATGTTAACAACGAGGTAGGGGTTATACAAGACCTTGAACTTATAGGAAAGTTAATTAAAGCGGAAAGCAATAGAGCCAAATTCCATGTAGATGCAGTGCAAAGCTATGGAAAGATTCCTATTGATGTAGAAAAGTATAATATTGATTTATTATCAACTAGTGCACACAAAATCCATGGTCCGAGAGGAATTGGATTTGCATATGTACGTAAAGGCCTCATACCTAATAGTTTAATAAACGGTGGAGGGCAAGAAAGAAATTTAAGATCAGGTACGGAAAATCTTGCTGGAATTGTTGGATTTGGAACCGCAGTTAAAATGATGTTCAAAAATCAGCAAGAGAATTTCAACAATGTTTTAGAGATAAAGAAATATTTTATAGATGAATTATCTCAGCTACATGACGTAATAATTAATAGCAAGTTAGAAGCTCATTTTACTCCTTATATATTAAGTGCTTCATTCAAGGGTGTTAAAGGAGAAGTTTTGCTTCATTCCTTAGAAGAAAAAGGCATATATGTGTCTACAGGTTCAGCATGTTCAGCTAAGAACCCTAATAAAAATAGTGAAGTATTAAGGGCTCTTGGAAGAAATTTAGAAGAGCAAAAGGGAACTATACGGTTTAGTTTTTCGCAGTACAATAACAAAGAGCAAATAGACTATGTAATAAGTGAATTAGACAAATCACTAAAATTTTTGAGAAAGCTAAATATAAGATAATTGAAGCTCATATAAGAAAAAGAGGAGTGCTAACAGATGAGAAAATTGATTTTGGTAAAATACGCCCCGGAAATCTTTTTAAAGGGACTAAACAGAGGTAAATTTGAAAAAAAGCTTAAAGACAATATAAAAAATGTACTAGTTGACTTAGATTACGAATTTGTTGAAGACTCTGGAAGATGGTTTATATTATCACAGCAGATGGATAAAATTATAGAAAAGGTTAAAAATGTTTTTGGTATAATGGAAATTTGTGTTGTTACAGAAATTGAAGCAACTCTTCCAGAAATTGAAAAGCAAGCGCTTATAGATATGAAAGAAAGCTCAGCTAAGACTTTTAAAGTAGAAACTAATAGAGCAAACAAAAACTTTAGCCCGAATTCATTGGACGTAAGTAGAAAAGTAGGGGCTTATATATTACAGAATAATGAAGACGTAACTGTAGATGTACATAATCCACAGTGCACAATAAATGTTGAAATAAGAAAAAGGGCATACATTTATTCTAAAAGAATAAAGGCAGTGGGTGGGTTACCTTATGGAATGAATGGTAGTACTATGCTTATGTTATCAGGCGGCATAGACTCTCCCGTGGCAGGTTATATGATGGCGAGGCGTGGGGTAGAGCTGCATGCAGTTTATTATCATAGCCATCCATATACAAGTGAGAGAGCAAAGGATAAGGTTAAGCAATTAACTAATATTTTAAAAGAATACACTGGAAAATTAACTTTATATGTAGTACCATTCACTGAAATTCAAATGCAAATTATAGAAAAGTGTAGAGAAGATGAATTAACAATAATTATGAGAAGATTTATGATGAGGCTTGCTTGCGCACTTGCAGAAAAATATGGTATAAATTCAGTAACTACTGGAGAAAGCATAGGGCAAGTAGCTAGTCAAACTATGGAAGGGCTTGTAGTAAGTGATGATGTTTCCGATAGACCAGTCTTCAGACCACTAGTCGCTATGGATAAAGTAGATATTATGGACGTTTCAAGAAAGATAGCAACTTATGAAACTTCTATTTTGCCTTATGAAGATTGTTGTACAATTTTTGTTCCTAAACATCCAAAAACAAAACCAAGGTTAGTTGAGATAATAAAGTCAGAATCAGTTTTAGATATTGATACACTGGTTAAAAAGGCAATTGAAGATATGGAAATTTATAAATAAATATATTCATGTTAATAGACTTTAATATGTATTAAATCAGATAAAGTGTAAATAATATTAGAAGAAATATATAGTTGATTTATGATAACTTGTATTTCTCAGCACTAGGATTTTAAAATATATTAAAGAGGTGATTAACATGGCTAAAAAAGGTGGAGAAAAGAAATCAGGTTCCAAGGATACAAAAGATAAAACGCAGAAAAAGAATCAAAAGGGCAATACAGTAGGTTAAATAAAACATATTTATTAAAATGATTGTTAGAAAATACTAAAAAAATGTTGAAAAAAACAATAATATGTGATATTGTATATTTATTACGTAATTATAGTTTTCAATCTAGTTGTAAATTTAGATTTATATGTAAAAGTTTACAGTGAAAAACAAATTTAATAGGTAAATTTGCGTGTTACTGATACAATCAGGCATGAGCATAAGTCATTATAATATGTTAGTTATACTTAATTATAGCTATTATTATGACTTTGCTCATGTCTTTTATTTTTGCTAACATGCCACAAAAGAGAGGGGAATATAAATGAAAAAAGCTTTTGGTGTTTTACAAAAGGTAGGAAAAGCTTTAATGCTGCCAGTAGCGTTATTACCAGCAGCAGGATTATTACTTGGATTTGGTAACATGTTTCAAAGTCCACAGTTCTTAATGAATGCTCCAATATTTAATGCGGGTTGGTTCCAAATGGTAGCTAAAATTATGGAACAGTCTGGGGATGTTATTTTTGGTAACCTTGCATTATTATTTGCAGTAGGAGTTGCAGTAGGACTCGCTGATGGTGAAGGAGTTGCAGGACTTGCAGCAATAGTTGGGTTCTTAATAATGAACAAAACTTTAGGTATTGTTGCTGGAGTTACTCCAGAATTAATAAACAGAGCACATCCACAATTTGCAAGCGTACTAGGTATTCCATCACTTCAAACAGGAGTATTTGGTGGTATTATAATAGGTATTGTAGCGGCGCAATTATATAAAAGATTTTACAATATTGAATTACCTTCATACCTGGGATTCTTTGCAGGTAAGAGATTTGTACCTATAGTTACAGCAGTAGCTGCAATTGGAATAGGTATTGCAATGAGTTTCATATGGCCTCCAATTCAACAAGGGTTAACTGTTTTTTCGAGAAGTATGATTGATTCTAATCCAACACTCGCAGCCTTCGTATTTGGAGTAATAGAAAGAGCATTAATTCCATTTGGATTACATCATATTTTTTATAACCCATTTTGGTATCAATTTGGTGAGTATATAAATAAAGCTGGTCAATTAGTTAACGGAGATCAAGTTATATTCATGGCACAGTTAAAAGATGGTGTACCATTTACAGCAGGAACCTTTATGACTGGTAAATACCCATTTATGATGTTTGGGCTTCCAGCCGCAGCACTTGCAATGATTCATGAAGCAAAACCTGAAAAGAAGGTTCTTGTAACTGGTATTATGGTATCTGCAGCTTTAACTGCTTTCCTAACAGGTATTACAGAACCAATTGAATTCTCATTCTTATTTGTAGCACCATTATTGTTTGGAATTCACTGTATATTTGCAGGATTATCTTTTATGACAATGCAACTTTTAAATATTAAAATAGGGATGTCATTCTCAGGTGGACTTTTAGATTACTTATTATATGGCGTAATTCCCAATAGAACAGCTTGGTGGTTAGTTATCCCTGTAGGCTTAGTGTTTGCAGTAGTTTATTACTTCGGCTTCCGTTTTGTTATAAGAAAATGGAATCTTAAAACTCCAGGTCGTGAAGACGATGTGGAAGAAGACACAAATACGAGCACTGTAAAAACTAATCTTAAAGGTCAAGAACATGCAATAGAAGTATTAAAAGCATTAGGTGGAAAAGAAAATATAACTAATTTAGATGCTTGTATTACTCGTTTACGTGTTAGTGTTAAAGATTCCAAAAATGTTGATAAAGCACAACTTAAGAAATTAGGAGCTGCTGGTGTACTTGAAGTTGGAGACAGCATTCAAGCAATATTCGGAACTAGAGCAGAGCATATTAAAACAGAAATTAAAGAAGTTATAGCTAAGGGTTTAGATAAATAATTTTAAAATGGACCATGAAACAGGTGTTAGAAACTTGTTTCATGGTCTTTTTTTATTATTGAAATATAAAAAGCCCTAGTTATTCAATTATGAATAATTAGGGCTTACATGTCATTGTAAAACTAAATAGGTTTTGATTTATGTTTAAAAATATTAAGTTTAATAGTGAAATATTTATCTAAAAATTTATTTACCCCTTTGCTCATACAAAATCTATAAGCAGAAATAGTAATATAGGACCATATTCCAGCAATAACCCAGCCACCAAGAATATCTGTTGGGTAGTGAACGCCCAGATAAACCCTACTAATTGCAACAAGAATTAAATATATTATTATCAAACCGCTCAAGATATAAGCAATTTTTTTATTCTTTATTTTTTTAAACATAAAGTAAATAAGTACAATTGCTATAGCGGTAGAAATAGAAGCATGTCCACTAGGGAAACTATAACCATGGGCATCAATTAATCGTATTTCCATGGGTCTTAATCTTTTTACTGTGTTTTTAAGGATTAAGTTGGTCAAACCAGTGGCACAGATATTAAAGGCACAACAAATAGCTTCTAATTTGTTTTTCATAAGATATAGTATAATAAAAACTAATAGGCTTATAAAAATCTGAGGTTCAGGGTTTGAAGAATTTGAAATAACAATAAAAAATTGAACCCATGCCCAATGCGTAGAATTTATTAAATAATAAAGCATTTTAATTTAATCATCCTCTCTATATTGCATACAATATTGTGGCGAATACAAGGTACATTCAAAATAATAAGAACAAAAATCGCTACAATATAATATATACAAACTTCCAATTAAGTCATAAGCATAATTAATATTATATCAAATGCTAGAATTAAAAGATACATTTTATAATATTTGTTAACATAACCTTAAAATGTAGACTACATTTTACAATTATAGTTTCAAATTAGAATTGTTTATAAATAAATATTTATTGAAAAACAATAAAAATACATTGAAAAACAAATTATATTGTAGTACTATTGAAATTGTAGGAAATATTAGTACAGGATAGCGGTTGAAGCGAAAGAAGAAAATGAATTAACAATATAAGGTAAATACTAGGAGGATGAATATGGCAATTGTCGTAAATTTAGATGTTATGATGGCAAAAAGGAAGACATCACTGTCAGAGCTCGCAATCAGAGTTGGAATCACAAATGCAAATTTATCTATATTAAAGACTTGTAAAGCAAAGGCCATTAGATTTAGTACCTTAGAGGCTATTTGTAGAGAACTGCATTGCCAACCAGGAGATATACTTGAATACAGCGAAGAGTAGTAAAATTACGGAGGGGTATTTAAAACGGAAAAGAAGTATGACAATAGGCGGTTATTAAATATAAAGCTATGAAAATTATAGATCAAAATTAGTCAGGAGGAAATAGCATGGAGAAAAATATTAGATTTGAAATAATAGCTAAAGATAGATTGGGTATTACCGTAATAATATTAGAAAAAATTTATCTTGCAGCAATAAACCTCCTTTCTGTTGAAGTGTTTCCTAAAAAGATTTGTGTTAAGATGCAAAATATGGATGATGCCAAGAAGGAAACATTAAAAAGGCAGCTTTGTTCAATAGAAGAGGTGATTACCGTTAATGAAATTGACTTACTTAATTATGAAGAAAATGAAAGAAAGCTTTTAGCTATTTTAGATTCAGTAGACGAAGGAATAATGGTTATAAATAAAAAATTTCAAATAGATATCTTCAATAATTATTGTGAAAAGGTATTTCATTGTAAAAAAGAAGAGGTTATAGGCACTGATATTAGAAACTTAATAGGTCAAGATGCTCCAGCTATAAACCTCATAAATAGTGGGCTAAAGTATGATAATGTAGAAGTGAAGGTTAAAACAGAAAGAGGGGAAGTGCATTACTTAACTACAGGAAGACCAATTGTAGACGATAATAATATTACCATAGCTGCAGTTGCATCTATAAAGGATATCCATAAAGCTATAGAAATTGCAAATGTTATCGCTGGAACTACCGAAGGTGCATTTAAGGAAATAGTAGGAAATAGCATTAAAATCGAGAAAGTCAAAAAAATGGTTGAGACTGTAGCTAAGAGTGATTCTACTATACTCTTTAGAGGAGAAAGTGGTACCGGAAAAGAGTTATTTGCAAAGGCGATTCAGAGTTTAAGTAATAGAAAAAATAGTCCCTTTGTAACTGTAAGTTGTGCAGCTCTTCCGGATAATTTAATAGAAAGTGAGCTGTTTGGCTATGAAAAGGGGAGCTTTACGGGGGCCATGAATAGTGGGAAAGAAGGCCTTTTTAAGGAGGCAGATGGGGGAACCTTATTTTTGGACGAAATAGGAGAATTATCTATAGTTTTACAGGCAAAGCTTTTAAGGGTTCTTCAGGAAGGTGTTATTAGAAAGATTGGTAGTACAAAAGAAGAAAGTATAAATGTAAGAATCATTGCGGCTACTAATAGGAACTTAGAAGAGATGATCCAGCAAGGGAAATTCAGAGAAGATTTATACTATAGAATAAATGTTATTCCAATAATTATTCCACCGCTTAGAGATAGATTAGAAGATATTTCATCCTTGGTTACTTTGTTCATTTCTAAATTTAACAAAAGGTTAAACAAAGAAATAAAGGGCGCAGAGCTCTCATTTATAAATATACTACTAGCATATAATTGGCCAGGTAACATACGTGAACTACAAAATGTAATTGAGAGGGCTATGAATTTGTGTGATGGAAAATATATATCTTCACAGAATCTTATTATGGATATAGGTTTAACAAGTAAGGTCGAAAATAAAAATGATTTTGATGTGCATAAAGCTTTGAAGCTTAAGGAAGTGGTAGAAATTTGTGAAAAACAGGCAATAGTAACTGCCCTCTCGAAAAATAAAAGCTTGAGAAAAACAGCAAAGGAATTAGGGGTTTCCCACACTACTATTATAAATAAAATTAAAAAATATGAAATACATGAACGTTAAATAGATTAAAAGTGTAAAGAATACTTTCCGTATGGAAAGATAACTTTACACTTTTATTTCGTAAATGGTTATAAAAAGTTCCAGTTTAAAAATAAAATCAAAGCTATGGGTTTTATAATATTAAATTAATCATGCTATATGTGATTTAAGGGTTTTATAATAAGAATTAAAAGATTGATTTAGTAAAAGTGGCAGCAAAATTGCTTATAAATATCTATTATATGAAGAAATAATCACTTTAGGAGGAATTATAATGGATAGAGAACATTTACGTAATAGTGGATTCGCAACTAAAGCAATACATGGTGGAAATAAGAAGGATCAATATGGATCACTCGCTACTCCAATACATCAAACAGCTACCTTTNTTTTTGANTNNGCTGAGCAAGGTGGAAGAAGATTTGCAGGAGAGGAAGAGGGATATATATATACAAGACTTGGAAATCCTACTAATACAGTTTTAGAAGAAAAATTGGCAATGCTTGAAGGTGGAGAAGCTTGTATGTCTATGGCATCAGGCATAGGAGCTATATCTTCAGCTATGTGGACAGCATTAAAGGCTGGAGATCATGTAGTTTGCGCACAAACTATTTATGGATGTACTCATGCATTTTTGGCTCATGGTATTTCTAGATATGGAGTTGAAGTTACTTTTGTTGATGCTTCAGATCCTGAAAATGTTAGAAGTGCTATGAAAGAAAATACAAGGGTTATTTTCTTAGAAACACCTGCAAATCCAACATTACTTATAACAGATATTGAGGCAATATCAAAAATTGCCCACGCAAGGGAAAATTGTATAGTTATGGTGGATAACACATTTAGTACTCCTTATATACAAAGACCATTAGAACTCGGTGCAGACGTTGTAATACACTCTGGAACTAAATTTATAAATGGACATGGGGATGTAATCTCTGGTTTTGCTGTTGGATCTAAAGCATTTATTGATCAAGTTAGATTATTTGGGGTTAAGGATATGACTGGATCTTGCTTAAGTCCTTTTGATGCATTTTTGATTATAAGAGGAATGAAAACACTAGAAATAAGGATGGAAAGACACTGTGAAAATGCAATGGCTGTAGCTCAATTTTTAGAGAGGCATCCAGCAGTTGAAAAAGTATATTTCCCGGGACTTAAGAGTTTTCCACAATTTACACTTGCAAAAAAACAAATGAATCTTCCAGGAGCTATTATTGCTTTTGAAATAAAGGGTGGAATTGAAGAAGGTAAAAAGGTTCTAAATTCAACTGAGCTATGTAGTATAGCTGTTAGTTTAGGAGATGCTGAAACACTAATTGAACATCCGGCTTCAATGACTCATTCACCGTATTCGCAGGAAGAAAGATTAGAGGCTGGTATAACTGACGGTTTAATAAGACTAGCAGTAGGCCTTGAAAATGTTGAAGATATTATTGCTGATTTAGATCAAGCTCTTAATTTAATTCTTAAATAGTAAGTAACATAATATATTAGTGAAAATAGAAAGGATTACCTAGCATGTTAATACGCAGATAGTCCTTTCTATTTTTTGTTGATCTAATTAAGTAATTGGAATAATTTTACTGTTTTATGATAAATTTAAAAATTGTTTTATTCTAATATGTTTAGGACTCGAAAATAATAACTCTGGTGGGGAGTTTTCTAGTATTTCTCCGTTTTCCATGAAAATAATTCTATCTGAAATTTCCCTTGCAAATTGCATTTCATGGGTAACTACTACTAGAGATATTTTTTCGAAAGCAAGATCTCTAATGACTTTCAAAACCTCGCCAATAAGTTCGGGATCTAGCGCTGAAGTAGGTTCATCGAAAAGAATTAATTCTGGATTCATTGCAAGAGCCCTAGCAATAGCAATTCTCTGTTTTTGTCCACCAGAAAGAGTACAAGGATAAGAATTTATTTTATCTAATAAATCTACTTTTAAGAGCAATTTCTCTGCAATGGTTATAGCGTCTTTTCTATCTATTTTATTTACTATAATGGGAGCTTCAATAATATTCTCTAAAACGGTTTTATGAGGGAATAGATTGAAGTTTTGAAAAACCATACCTATTTTTTTATGTGCATTTATTGCTTCAATAGTATTGATTTTTTTATTAGCTTCTCCAATAGTAACACCATTAAATTCAATGTGGCCACTATCCATATGCTCAAGTGCGCTTATACACCTAAGTAGGGTGCTTTTTCCTGAGCCAGAGGGACCGATAATTGATATTACTTCGCCCTTTTTTAAATTTAAAGATACATTTTTTAAAACCTGGGTATTATCAAAGCTTTTATTTATTTTATATATGTCGAGTAAATCCATAGTATCACCATCCTTAATTTGGCAGGTTATTCATGTTTAGTAGCTTGCGATCTATTCGTAAACTGAATATTTTTTTTCTAACTTTTTAAAAGCCATGACAACAAGTGAAGTAAACATTAAATATATTATTGCGGCAATAAAAAAAGGAGTAATTGTAAAATCTCTAGTAACGATTTCTCTCGCTGCTCTTAGCAGATCCTGTAATCCAATAGCTGCTACTAAAGCCGTATCTTTTATTAGAGTGATTCCCTCGTTACAGGTGGGGGGGATTATTCGTTTAAAGGCTTGGGGCAGTATTATTTTTGACATAGCTTGTCTATAATTCATCCCTAAAACCTTGGCTGCCTCATATTGTCCTTTATCTATAGATTGAATACCAGATCTGAATATTTCAGTAAAATAAGCTCCGTAATTCAAAGAAAAGGTAAGTGTGGCTGCAGTAAAGGGAGAAAGTTTAATACCGATAATAGGTAGTCCAAAATATGTGAAAAAAAGTTGAAGAAGTAGTGGAGTTCCTCTGAAAAACCATGTATAGATGTCTACAACTTTTCCAAGTATTTTTAAATTTGAAACTTTAATAAGTGCGCCTATTATTCCAAGAGGCAAACAAAAGATTATCGTTGCAAAATACAATTCAATTGTAAAGAGGCTCCCTTTTAAAATATATATTGTGATGTCTATTAAATTAGCCAAATATAACACTCCATTCCGAAAAATTCATAATTATTATTTTTTGATTATATCCTTGCCAAACCATTTTTGGGATATAGTATTGGCAGTGCCATCGTTTTTCATTTCGCCTATTAGCCTATCTATCTCTGCTGTAAGACTTGTATCTGTTTTTCTTATACCTACACCATAATCTTCTACGCCTAGATTTTCATTAAGTACTTTATAATCACCAGTTTTTTTACTAACATAGTATCTTCCAACTACTTCATCTACTACTACAGCATCAATACGGTCAGCATTTAAATCGAGTAGTGCTTCTGTATTGTTTGAATATTTCTTAACCTCTTTTAATGAAGTATTAAGCTGTGAGTCTTTAGTAAGAGCAGTTTCACTGCTACTACCCATTTGAAGGCCTACAGTTTTGTCCTTTAAATCACTTTTACTCGAAACATTCGATTTGCTTTTTACAATAATTATTTGCTTGTTTTGAAGGTATACTTTAGAAAAACCAATTTGTTCTTTTCTCTTATCTGTTATGGTTAATCCATTCCATATAGCATCGATATCCTTATTATTTAGACTTAATATAACACCGTCCCACTCTACAGGTTTAAAGGTTACTTTTACACCCATACGCTTTCCTACTTCTTTTGCCATATCAATGTCAAATCCTACAATTTCACCACTCTTATCCCTAAAGCCCATTGGTGGAAAATTATCATCAAGGCCAACTATTAGTTCTTTTTTTTCTTTTATATCTTTTAATGATGTATCTGCGGAAGGTGTACTTCCACAAGCAGTTAAAATAACAGTGGAAAGTATTGCCACCATTAATAATTTTAATTTTGTTTTCATTTTCAACACTCCTCATATATTCTTTTGTACAAGCTAAAAGCTCTACAATAAACATTTTACTTTAACACGTTAACTTTGTAAAGCGAAAAATCAAAAAAATATAAATATGATAAAAAAATTTATATTTGATGTTTATAAATTTTTAATGGATAGGGAGAATTATAGTAGAAAAAAGAAAAATAAATAAATGAACTTTATTTTATCCAATACTAATAAGAGTAAACTTTTACAGATATGCACTTGACATCAAAATCACAAAGTGCTATTCTTAAGTTGAAAATTAAATAAGTCCTTCAGGGTAGGTGAGATTCCTAACCGGCGGTATAGCCCGCGAACCGAAAGGTAGATCTGGTTGAACTCCAGAGCCGACAGTAAAGTCTGGATGAGAGAAGGAGAATAATGATAGATATAAAAGATTTTAATTTATTAACTATGAAGATAGTTGTGAAGATGCTTTTATATTTTGATATTGAATATATTGCTTATTAAGCCCTGAAAACTTTGTTTTCGGGGCTTTTATTAGTTTATGTTCCTTATATGATTTTATTCCATGAAAGTTATGCATACTAAGAAACAACTACTTATTAAAGATCATGCTAAAATTATAGAATTAGGGGTGGTAATTTGGACAACTATTATATGAAAAGAGCACTTGAATTATCTAAAAAAGCAGTAGGGTTCGTAAATCCTAATCCTCTAGTGGGTGCTGTTATTGTAAAAGACAATAGAATAATTGGTGAAGGCTACCATGAATATTTTGGTGGACCACATGCAGAAGTCAACGCTTTTGCAAATGCAAAAGAAAATGCTTTTAATAATGCCGTCGATGTAGAAGGTGCAACCATGTATGTAACGTTAGAGCCTTGCTCTCACTATGGTAAAACACCTCCCTGTGCTGATGCCATAGTGCGAAATAAAATCTCTAAAGTGGTAATTGGAATGATAGACCCTAACCCACTAGTGGCAGGGCGGGGCATAGAAATTCTTAGAAAAAATGGTATAGAAGTAACTACAGGCATAATGGAAAAGGAAATAAAGAAAACAAATGAAATATTTATAAAATATATAAGTTCTAAAAAACCCTTTTGTATAATGAAAACTGCTATGACAATAGATGGGAAAATAGCAACCTCCATTGGGGATTCAAAGTGGATAAGTAATGAAAAATCTAGAGCTTATGTGCATGAATTAAGGCAAATGGTATCTGGAATCATGGTTGGAATTGGAACTGTCCTCGCGGATGATCCAGAGCTTACTACAAGAAGAGAAGGGGTGATTAGTCTAAACCCCATAAGAATAATTATAGATAGTAGGGCAAGAATACCATTAGAAGCTAAGGTATTAAAATGTAATGAAAAAGCAAAAACTATTATAGTTACAACAGAATTTGCTGATAAGACTAAAATTGAAGCAATAAAACAAAAGGGTGCTGAAGTTATTGTAACTGAGAGTAAAAATAATTGGGTAGATTTGAAGTATTTAATGACTGTACTTGGTGACAGGGGAATAGATAGTATACTACTCGAGGGTGGAAGCACTTTAAACTATTCTGCAATAGTGGCTGGTATTGTGGATAAAGTTATTACTTTTATATCTCCAAAAATATTTGGGGGAACCTCTGGTAAAACTCCTGTAGGAGGGAAGGGAATAGAAAATGTGAGTGATTCTATTAACCTTTTGGATACTGAAGTAACTAGATTTGATGAAGACATTATGATAGAGGGTTACGTAGAGAAGGCTTCGAATTGAGAGTTAAAGCGTAAAAGAAGATAATTAAAGTTTTTATTAAAACAATAAAAGTTAAAGGAGGTGGATAGATGTTTACAGGCTTAATTGAGGAAATTGGAGAGATAAAATCCATAGAAAAAGGCGCTAAATCAGCAAGGATTACCATAAAGGCAGAGAAGATTTTGTGCGGAACAAAGATTGGTGATAGCATTAACACCAATGGAGTTTGTCTTACCGTAACAGAATTTGATAAAAATAGTTTTAGTGTAGATGTAATGGCAGAGACTATCAGAAGCAGTAATTTAGGAAAATTAAAATCAGGTTCTCCAGTAAATTTAGAAAGAGCATTGAGGGTTAGTGATAGACTGGGAGGTCATATAGTAAGTGGACATATTGATGGAATAGGAACCATTGTAGATTTTTATAAAGAAGACAATGCTATTTGGGTGTCCGTAGAAACTACAGTGGATATATTAAAGTACATTGTACATAAAGGCTCAATAACAATTGATGGCATTAGTTTAACTGTGGCATTTGTGGATGAAAATATTTTAAAAGTATCCATTATACCTCATACAAAGAATGAAACTACACTATTAAATAAAAACATAGGTGATGAGGTTAATCTAGAGTGTGATATGTTGGCAAAGTATGTTGAAAAACTATTGAAATATGGTGAAGTTCCAAAAGAAAAGAAATCTATTAGTATGGATCTTCTTCTGGAAAATGGATTTGCATAAACTTTACTTACAGTATTGAGCAATAACTAAAAAAAATTGAGGGGTGTTAAGATGTTTAAATTTAATACTATTGAGGAAGCACTAGAAGATGTTAAGAATGGAAAAATGATCGTGGTGGTAGATGATGAGGATAGGGAAAATGAAGGAGATATAATAATAGCTGCGGAAAAGGCTACTCAAGAAAATATAAATTTTATGGCTACATATGCCCGTGGACTTATATGCATGCCTACAACTAAAGAAAGATTAGATAAATTAAATATAAAACAGATGGTTTCTAACAATACTGATGCACATGAAACAGCATTTACAGTTTCTATTGATGCTATAAGTACTACTACAGGAATATCTGCTGCGGAAAGATCAACTACTATATTAAAGGTGGTAGACCCACAGGCTACTGCAAAGGATTTTAATAGGCCAGGTCACGTATTTCCTCTAGCAGCAAGAGAGGGTGGAGTATTAAAAAGGGCTGGGCATACAGAAGCGGCAGTGGATATGGCAAGGCTTGCTGGATTATATCCTGCAGGGGTAATTTGTGAAATCATGAATGAGGATGGATCAATGGCTAGGGTTCCTGAACTTATGGAATATGTGAAAGTACATGATCTTAAAATAATTACTATTGTAGATTTAATTGCATATAGAAGAAAAACAGAATGTCTCGTAGAAATGGTTACAGAAGCTAAAATGCCAACTAGATATGGAGAATTTAAAATCTATGGATTTGTCAATAAGATAAATGGAGAACACCATGTAGCATTAGTCAAAGGAAAAATAGACAGTAGCAAACCTGTACTTGTCAGGGTGCATTCTGAGTGCCTTACTGGAGATGCGTTGGGGTCTATGAGATGTGATTGTGGGGAACAATATGATGCAGCCATGAAAGCAATAGCAAAGGAAGAGTGCGGAATTTTGGTTTACATGAGACAGGAAGGACGCGGAATAGGATTAATTAATAAGCTAAAGGCTTATGACCTTCAAGATAAAGGAATGGATACAGCAGAAGCAAATATAGCTTTAGGTTTTCCAGTTGATATGAGAGATTATGGTATAGGAGCTCAGATATTAGAACTGCTTGGTGCTAAAAAAATAAGAATGATGACTAACAATCCTAAAAAAATAACAGGTATTTCAGGTTATGGTATTGAAATAGTTGAAAGAGTAGCTATAGAGATGAATCATAATGAAAGAAATAAGTTTTATTTAGAAACTAAAAAGAATAAAATGGGTCACTTACTACACTTAAAATAAATATAAGTTATTTATTTTATGGTAATATATTAAAAATTAATAGGAGGAATACACATGAAAACATATGAAGGTAAATTAATAGCAGAAGGTTTAAAATTTGGANTTATTATAGCGAGATTTAATGAATTTATNGGTGGAAAATTATTATCAGGAGCATTAGATGGTTTAAAGCGTCACGGTGTGGAGGAAGAAAACATAGAAATTGCATGGGTGCCTGGTGCTTTTGAGATACCGCTAGTTGCAAAAAAGATGGCTAAGTCTGGTAAGTATGATGGTGTAATATGTTTAGGAGCAGTTATAAGGGGTGCTACATCTCATTATGAATATGTATCTGGTGAAGTTACTAAAGGAATTGCTTCTGTATCCTTAGAAACAGGAGTTCCAGTTATTTTCGGAGTGCTTACTACTGAAAATATTGAGCAAGCTATTGAAAGAGCAGGGACTAAAGCCGGTAATAAAGGTTATGATGCTGCAGTATCCGCAATAGAAATGGCGAATTTATTAAAAGAAATTTAGTATACTAAAGGATTCCTGTAATGCTCGGAATACATTCGCTACGTCAAGTAATTCTAAAATTTATTTTATTTAGAGCTGCTAAAAACACAAACTCGCTATGCTCAAACATGTGTTTTCTTAACGCAGCTCAAAATAAAATAAATTAGAATTACTAAGACTTGCTCAAATGCATTCTGCCACATTACATGAATCTTTTAATATTTACAGCTTCATCCTTGTTGGATTGTAATAGTCTTCCGTCTTGACAAGCTCACGAGAATTTTACAGTGGCAAAACAAGAATTTTTAAATCAAATTTTAACAGTTTCTGCGTCTCGTATTGCAAGTCCTTTGGAGAAATTTTATACTTAATATTCAGCTAGTATTTTAAGCAGCCTAGGGGCACACAACAATTATTGATTGTTGTGTGCCCCTAGGGCGCTTTCGTCTTTACATATGTTTATGATATAATATTTTTAGTATACCAAGATGAAGGTAGAATAAGGGGGATTAAGAATGGGACTGGGAGATAGTGTTTTTACTATTATATTTATTATGATGGGCGCAGCTGCTGTTGTTTCTGGTTTGAATTTTGAGAAAAAGCAGGGTAAAAATTTTAAAGGGACTAATAAAGATGAATATATAAAGTTAAATAAAGTTGTTTTAATTTCAATGGGTGGGTTAATTTTATTTGGCACTTTCCTCGGACAAGGAATGCCACTATTTAAAGATATAATAACTAATATAACCATTGGAAGTTTACTTGTCATATGGATTAGTTATTCAGTAATATCAAAAAGAAAATTCTCAAACAAAAATTAAATAAACTATTAAATAAAATATTAGGGCTGACATACTTTATTTCTCCCAGAATGTTTAGCTGCATATAATGCAGTATCGGCTTCTTTAATAAGAAGTTCTAAATCTTTTACATTATCAGGGTAAGTAGCTGCACCTATAGAAATAGTGATTTTAATTTTAATTTCATTAGATANAATAAACTCATGGTTTTCTACAGCTACTCTTAAACGTTCAGCGACTTCTATGGCCTGCTCGCTTGGACAATCAGGTAAAATAACAGAAAATTCTTCTCCGCCAATTCTAGACACAATATCAAAACTTCTACAGAATGTGGATAGTATGATTCCTAATTGTTGTAATACGGAATCACCGGCTAAATGACCATAAGTGTCATTTACTTTTTTGAAAAAGTCTATATCTATAATAAGAATAGACAAACGTTCATTTTTATCTTTAACATCTAAAAATGACTGGTTTAGTGCATTATCGAATTGTCTAACGTTGTTTAAACCAGTAAGAAAATCTATAGTTGATTCTTGTTCTAGCCTATTAAGTAATTTAATTGAAGTATTCATGTAATTTACAATATAATAGGCTAGAATTCCAATAATAGAGGAGCCAAACCAGAAATAAATAAGGGTATGCCGGAGTGTTATTGAATCTTTTATAATTAATAAAAATGAACTGGTAATAATTATAGAGCTTATAACGTTCATATAGGTAAATTTTCTTAATGCATTTAGATTTAATTTTGATATTAAAGCACAAGCAATAGCGACAGTTATCATGTTAATAGAGGCTATTATAGCAGGAGTGCTTAAACCAAAGTAGCTTACCCTAAATATTGCGATGGTGATGCCAGTAATAATTGCAGCGAATCCACCTCCATAAAGAGCAGCGAGTAGTATGGCAATATGACGAAAATCCATAATAACATTAGGGGTAACGTGGATGGTAAATAACATTAAAAGAATACCTAGTATTCCTTGTGTTAATCCGAAGAGAAATTTATCTTTATAGGACACAGATAAGTTTAGAAAATTTCTTTTAAATATCTGACTACTTATAAAAATAAAGGAAATTAGTATTGTACCATTAATAAATAAATCCCTTAACATGATATACCCCATTTCAAAACAAGATAGGTTATTAAAATTCAAATTAAAAAACTACTATATAATAATATTATATAGTAGTTTTTTAGCAAATCAAGGTGTATTAGGTTTAAAAACAAGAATAAGTGAATATTTTATATTTCAATGTGTTCTGGGCGTAACTTATATACAACATCTTTTCTTTCTAGCATTATATTAATCTTTTCTTTTAATTCATCATCCGCTAAAATCATTAGTAACAGTTCTTTAGTAGGGTTTATTGCTGTAGGGTGACTAATTGATTTTAACATAGTGTAATCTCCGGAAGTGTCTCCATAAGCATAACTTTGCAGCAAATCAATATTATATTTATGAACAAAATTTTCTATGGCAGTTTGTTTACTAACGCTATCCCACATAGGGATAATTTCACCGGTGTAAATATCATTTTCATTTAATAGATACTTTGTACCTATATAATCATCAAACCCGTATTTTATAGACATTTCGCGTACAAGTTCAATGGGGCTACCTGATATGGTAATAATAATATGACCCTGATCTTTGTGCCATTTAATTCTATCGCGGGTGTAGGTATAAACTCTATCTCCCTTTTGTTTTATAATTTGGCTAGCAATAAACTCAATTTGAGTTCTATGAAGTCCAATTATGGCTTCACTATAAATATCAGCCATTTTAAGCAGGTAATTATCATAATTTCCTATTCGCTTATCCCATTTAACATAAAAGGGTTTTACTTCTTTGTACCATCTATCATTTTCTATAAGTTCGCTTTTGATTAATTTTTTAAATACCTCTGTTATTAAACCTTCCCTATAGAGAGTACCATCAATATCAAAGAAAGCAGCTATTCTTTTTTTCAAATGGGTCACCTCCAACACTAGTATAATTTAGTTATTATTCTTTTTTCAGTGATTATGAAGTCTAAAGGCACATCATAATCACCTGTGGGAATTTTATTAATTACTTGATAGTCATAGGCTATACCTATAGTAGAAGTATTTTTTACTCTTTTAGGTAAAAATCTATCGTAATAGCCTGCACCAAAGCCTATCCTATTACAATGCTCATCAAATACTACTCCAGGAACTATAATTAAATCTATATCCTCAATATTAGCTTTATTTAATAAATCATGTTTTGGCTCCATAATACCAAAAGTAGATTTAGTAAGATCATTTGAGAGATTACTTATTTCAAAAGGTATTATTTCTCGAGTAGCGTTTATACAATAGGGCACAATTACTTTTTTACCATTATCCAAACACCACTTAGCCAGGGCATATGTATCAACTTCATTATTGAAGCTTAAATATAACATGATATTTTTGCAATTTATAAATTCAGCTAATGTCATAATTGTTCCTATAATTTTTTTGCTGAAATCACTTACATTCTCTATTTCCATGTTTTTTCGTACTTTAAGCATATTTTTTCTCAAATTATCCTTAAGATTAGTTTCCATAAGTACCCCCTTAAAGAATTATTACAGTGTTGCAATAGAAAGATGATGTGTCAAAAAGTATTTAAACACTATAAAATTTATGTTATTATATCATATGTATTTCATATATGCAATTTGTAGAAGTTCATACGGGTAGATATTAGCTTAGAAAAATGATGTTAAGATTAGTAAAGCTTTGTAAAATATTATATGAAAGAGAATGCCAAAATGGACTTATTTATGCTAAATTTTATGAATCCCATGAAGGTTCGGCATGTAGGATGCTAAACAATTAATAATTGTTTAGTGCCCATGAGGAATACAGAGGGGCTGATAGTAGAGAATTCGTTAACAGACTTTTCTTAAACCTGTTAGTATTATGTAATGTCACATTGAGATCTTATTATGAATAACTATTTTTTTTCTTGGATTATGCTAACAAAAGGATAGGTAGCGCAAAATGCATTTTAACAAGCCTTAGGAATTCTTAACTAATTTTAATGGAAGATACGTTAAGAAAATTACATGTTTGAGTGTTAGCGAGTTTGTAATTTTTAGTATCTTTCAATAAAATTAGTTTAGAATTCCTTGGCGAAGTTAAAGCATTTCAGCAACCTATCCGTTTAGTTATAGCATAATCCAAGAAAAAAGCTATTACATCGGATTTAGATTTACTCATAAATTAAATACTTTTGTCTTTCACTTTTAAATTTCTCTAAAGCTGTTTTATAGGTGGCTTCTATTTGCTCAGGGGTATATCCTTTTTCTAAATAGGTCCCAATTTTATCTGTGCCCATGATTTTATCAAACATTACAATGGTTGTCCCACTTTTAGGTACTTTGAAATTATTTAATGAGTGAGCATATGCAAGAACGTATATGCCTGTTTTAGCTGGGTTAAATTTATGATAATCAGTTATTTGAAGTTTCACACCTCCAGAATCATCTTTATTTTCAGCAATAAATTTTACTCCAGGCAAATTAGCGTCGTTTAATAGTTTTGCATACACATCTGAGTTAATACCAGTGCCACCTATCCATTTAAAGAAATCTTGTTGGACTATAGAAGTACCCTCTCCAATACCCGTAGCAGAATAACTGAAAACTGAATCAATATCTGGCATGCGTGGAGAACTTTTAATCCATTTTAATTTCGTATCTTGAAAAATCATGTCTCTACTATAGCCCTCCATAGGTATAACAGTGAGGTCAGCACTAATACTGCGATTGAAAAAATTAGCTAACTCACCAGCTGTCATACCATGACATATTGGTAAATTATCTACGCCAACAAAAGTCATATATTTATCTTCAAGTATAGGACCATCGACAATTTGTCCACCTAATGGATTAGGTCTATCTAAGACAATAATGGGTTTATTATATTTAGCAGCAGCCAACATACAGTAGTTTAATGTGGACATATAGGTATAAGATCTTGAGCCAATATCCTGAATATCGAAAATAAGTACATCTACTTTTGATAGCATGTCTTTAGTAGGCTTTCTTGTATCTCCATAAAGACTATAAACTGGAATATTTAAGCTTTGGTGAATATAGGATTTTACATAGTCACCAGCCTTAGCTTTTCCATCAATACCATGCTCAGGACTATATAAGGCTGTTAAGCTTGTAGATTTATAATTAGATATTAGTGTGATTATACTTTCGCCTTTACTGTTTACTCCAGTCTGATTTGTAATAAGGCCAATACTTTTGCCTTCTATCAATTTACTATATTTTGTAAATAGCAATTCATCACCAAGTTTAAAACTAGGCATTATAGGAGGCGTGTGGATAACAGAGGGTAGCTTATTATCTTTTGAATCCAATATTCCTGTATTCTTATTTGTTATTATACTTTTATCTAGTTTAGTTGTGTATACCTCATAGCTTTTATAAGAAAAAACCATTAGGCTTAAAAATATTAAAACAGACATAAATATAATAAGTAGTTTAAGTTTTCCTTTCAATATAATAGCCCCCTTTAAAATATACTAAATAGCACAACTACATTATATTATATTATTTAAATTTCGTACATAAAAAGGTTTGAATTCACAATGTTCGAGTTTGTAATATGAGGATAAAGTATAGAATATGTGGCTAGTATATGTAATGTTTTTAATATTATTAGTATACACATTTATTAATGTGGTTAAAACCTTAAATTCGACAATACTATGAGCGACATTCGACTAAACTTGCAATTTTCTGAAAAATTTGATATTATAAGTATAAGCAAATTAAAAATGTATTAAAAATATTAAAAATTTTTATAAAAAAGTAATAATTTAATAGATTAAGGTAAAAATTAATAAAACTAATGAGAAATACAATTAGGGATAACAATTTAAAATTGTCATCTACTCAAGAGGAATACAAGGAGGAAGAAATATGAGTGGTCAAGCGTTGGGTTTTATGTTAGTAATGTGGGGTGCAATAATAGGAGGAGCAATAGTGAGTCTAAGTACTGTATTAAATAATGACAAACAAAATAGTTAAGAGTTATGGATATTGATGAATACTTTTGCTAACCTTTATTAATATATTAATACATTAAAAATTGTAAATTGGGTAGTCTATAATTATAATACTTACGATGCTGGAGTATTAATAAATACTCTGCGTTTGCAAGATATATAGGGAGGAATATCCATGGATTATTCAAAAATAAAAGAAGTTAATGGAATAGACCAGGTTGGAGATGTGCCAAGTGCAAAAAAAGGAATCATAGATTTTCTTTCTGGTGAGGACACATATAAGGAATCAATACCAAAAGATAGACTTAATTCCTATAAAAAAGGCCGTGAGATAGCGGTAGAAATTGAGAATCTTTTAAATGGAGATCAAAGGGCTTACTAGTATTAAACAAATTTAATGTTGCTCAAAACTAGACACAGAATTTAAATTCTGTGTCTAGTTTTGTTTTGATGTAAATTAGAGTATAAATGAAGGGAATCAGAATGTTAAAAAAATAACATTGTAATTAAGGTTCTATTCTTATTAAAAACTATTCCTTAAAATTTTACTTCACTTATTGAAGAATTTATTACAATTTTTCCTTTCAATTATTAGTAATTTACTTGTATTTTTGGAGTTTTAAATAAAACACGCTATTTTATATTTTTAAAAGCATATACTTGTTAATATGGCTTAAGTCACTAAATTTGATGTGGAAATGAATAATTTTTAACAATGCTTGCAATTCTCTGAAAAATTTGATAATATGAATCATAAGTAGTTTATTAATGATTTATTAATAAATTATTCATAGTTAAGGTCTTTTTAGTAAAACCATAGAGGAGGCAACTAATGGCTAAAGAACGAGAAGAATGGGGATCTAAAATTGGAATGATTCTGGCAATGGCAGGTAATTCAGTTGGACTTGGTAATTTTTGGAGATTTCCGTATCAAGCTGCAAAAAACGGCGGCGGGGCTTTCATGATTCCTTATGTAGGGGCTCTTATTTTAATAGGAATTCCGTTAATGATGGTAGAGTGGATGATGGGAAGACTTGGTGGAAGATATGGACATGGAACTGTAGGTTTTATGATTTATATTCAATCAAGGGATAAGATTAAACCAAGAAAGGCAATTATTTTAGGCTCTATATGTGGAATGTTAGTTATTGGAGTTACACTACTAGTAAATTCATATTATAATCATTTGATAGGGTGGACATTAGGTTATGCATTTTTATCTGCCACTGGCGGATACTTAGATAAGGCTGTATCTACAGGGGATTTTTTTGTGAATTATATACAAAATCCTGCTTATGTATTTACTTTTTGGATCATTAGTTTAGCGATTTTGGGATTAGCAGTTACAAGAGGAATTGAAAAAGGTATAGAATCTTGGGCAAAAATAATGATGCCTACTCTATATATATTTGGATTTATATTAATTTATAAAACATTAACTATAGGATCACCAGTTAACCCTGATTGGTCTGCAATAAAAGGTTTGGATTATCTTTGGACTCCAAGATGGGCAGATTTAAGTTTTAAAGGAGCACTTGCAGCGGCGGGACAAATTTTCTTTACACTATCATTAGGTATGGGAATAATTCAAAACTATGCTTCTTATTTAAAATCAGAGGATGATATTGTAGCTTCATCAATGACAACAGTATCCTTAAATGAATTTGCAGAAGTAATCCTTGGTGGAAGTATTGCAATACCAATTACTTATGCTTTCATGGGCGTAAAAGGCCTAAGTTCAGGAGTAGGACTATCTTTTATATCTCTACCTAATATTTTTAGAGTTATGGACGGTGGTAGACTAATGGGAACACTATGGTTTATGTTATTATTCTTTGCTGGGTTTACTTCAGCTATTGCAATGTATAATTACTTAGTAACAATATTAGAAGAAGGCATGGGCATGGTAAAGAAGAAGGCAGCCATTTTAGTTTTCATAGGATATGTAATAGTTGGTTTACCAGTTGCTTTAGAACCAATAATTACGAAAACTGCTGAACTTGCTTATTTTACAGAGCTTGATAACTGGGTAGGTAGTTATTTACTGGTTATAATGGGACTTATAGAAATAATTGTAGCTGGTTGGCTCATGAATGATAATGCATTAGACGAGATAAATATTGGAGGTTACTGGAAAGCACCTAAATGGATGTACAGTGTTATGATTAAATGGGTAACACCTTTAACAATAATAATTATCTTATTTGGATCAACTAAGGCATACATTGAAGAAGGATATTTTAAATTAATACCAAGTTTTGTAGCAAAAACACCAGAGTTAATTCCCTGGGTAAATGGTGCAAGAATGGTTTTAGTGGTGGTATTTATAATAGGATTTATTGGAACTTATAGGAGTTTAAAAGCTGTTTATGGTAAAGAGATTGAACAAAATAAGGTTCTTATTAGAAAGTAATTTAAACGGGATAGGACAACAATTAACAATTGTTACCCTATCCCGGAGAAATACTAGAGTAGTAACAATTATTAATTGATACTACTCTAGATAAAAACAAGGAGGAAGAAATATGAGTGGTCAAGCATTAGCTTTTATGTTAGTAATGTGGGGCGCAATAGCGAGTTTATCATTTGCGAGTTTAAGAGCTGTATTAAAGAATCAATAAGAAAAGAGTGAAGATGTATGAATATTGATGAGGCTATAGCTATGAGAAAAATTACTTTTTATTTTACACTTTTATGTGCATTGTTTTTAATGCTATCTTCACAATTTACTGGATTTCTTATGCCTTTACTATTTATTCTCCCGATATTTATGGGACTTATAGGGATGAAGAGAAGAAGGAAAAGCGGGTATTTAATAGCGATGGCAATAGTTCCATTATCTTTTGCTATTTCAGTGCTATGGATACGATATTCTATACGTGTTTTTGCTGATAGAGCTAACCAAATTGCTCAAATGAGTGCACAATATAATATATCAGCTACTAAAGCTGGAGCATTTACTATTGTCTTTTTCTTATTAAGTATTATAATGATTAGTTTGTCTGTAATAGTGTTTGTAAAATTGCGTAGACATAAAGAACTTTTCACATAATTTTAATAATGACTAAAAACGCTGAGGCTTTGTTTCAGCGTTTTTACTTTTTTTCTAAGTTGAAAAGTTTATTGCCATATTATATTTAAAATGAAGGTGCAGAATTTAAATTCTGCTCCTTTGTTTTCTTTATGGATAAAGAAAACAAATGGTAAAGTCCGTAAATTAATAAATAAAACTAACAATATTTGATGATGCCAACAACTTTCTGGAAAATCGAGCTTGTATTTGTAATATATTATAAAAATCACAATATATTATAAATGAGAAAGAGTAGTTTTAGTGGCCAATTTATAATTGTTATCTACTCCAAAAAATAAAAGGAGGTATAAATATGAGTGGTCAAGCATTAGCATTTATGTTGGTAATGTGGGGTTTAATAACAGGTTTATCATATGCGAGCTTAAGAGCTGTATTAAAGAATAAGTAAGAAAAAAATCTTATCTAAATTAATTATAGTTTTCATAATGGCTAAAAACGCTGAGACTTTGTTTCAGCGTTTTTACTTTAATATGAGTTATAGCGCTAAATAGATTCCAGGTTAAATTTTCTATGATCATGTTATAGGAACAGATTTATTTAAAGTATAGATATGGTATAATGTACTTAAAACAAGCTAGGGATGGTGAGGTATCATAAAAAGTTCACGTAAAACATGGTTTATACTATTATTATTGTCCACTTCAATATTTTTAATATCTTGCAAGGATAATACTAAACCTGTTGAAAAAGAGACCTACATGATGGGGACAGTTGTTCAATTAAAAGTTTATGGAAAAAATGCAGAACAAGCAACAAAGAAAGCCTTAGAAAGAATCAGTGATATAGAAAACAAAATGTCTGTTAATATTGAAACTTCTGAAATTACAAAATTAAATGCTAAATCAGGGATTTCAGGGGAAAAACTTAGTGTGGATTCATACTACGTAATAGAAAAAGCGGTTCAATATAGTAAATTAACAGGTGGTGCCCTTGATGTAACAATAGAACCAATTGTAAAGCTGTGGGGCATAGGTACAGATAAGGAGAGAGTTCCTTCTAAAGGTGAAATAGAGGAAAAGTTAAAGCTAGTTGACTATAAAGATATTCTTCTAGATAAAAAAAAATCTACAGTACAATTAAGAGGGCCTGGACAAGCTATAGATTTGGGTGCTATTGCAAAGGGGTATACAGCTGATGAAATAAAGAAGATTTTGATAGATAATAAGATTAACAGTGCACTTATAAATTTAGGCGGTAATGTTTTTGCCCTAGGCAGTAAAGTCGATGGAACTAGCTGGAATATAGGGTTACAGAATCCACTAGATACCAGAGGACAATACATAGGAACTATTAGTGTTACTGATAAATCTGTGGTTACCTCAGGGAACTACGAAAGATTTTTTATTGTGGATGGCAAGCGTTATCATCATATATTTGACCCGAAAACTGGATATCCATCAGAGGCCGGTCTTATAAGTACAACAATAGTATCAGATAAGTCAATAGATGGAGATGCGCTATCTACAAGTACATATATCTTGGGATTAGAAAAGGGACTTAAATTGATAGAGTCTATTAAAGGTGTTGATGCTATTTTTATTACCAATGATAAAAAAGTATATGTTACCACCGGTATTAAAGATGATTTTAATTTGACGAATAAGGAGTTTATTTATGAAAAAAGGTGATAAAATAGTTGGAATAGTACTTTTAGTTATTGTAGTGATAGCCTTAGGTGCAACTTCAATATATAAAGCTTCAATTAAAGGGTCAGCAAATATTGCGGTTATTAAACGCGAAGGTAAGGTTATTAAAACTATTGATTTAAATAAGGTAGTTAAACCAGAAGAGTTCACTTTTAAGACAGCCAATGGCCATTTTAATACCATATTAGTTAATCATAATAGTATTAGTATTAAAGATGCAGATTGCCCACATAAAGAGTGTGTTAAAAGTGGAGTGATTTCAAAACCAGGCGAGATGATTGTATGTTTACCTTTTAAACTTATAATTAATATTAATGGACAAAAAAATAACGGAATTGATGCGGGGACTTTCTAAAATGAAAAAGATGCAGGTGATAATATGAAAAAGACTAAAAAAATGGTTTTGCTTAGTATATTAGTGGCAATAGCTTTGGTTATTTATTTAATTGAGGCTCAAATTCCAGTGCTATTCCCAGGAATAAAATTAGGACTTGCTAATTCTATATCCTTAGTTGCATTGATTTTATTTGGGTGGAAAGAAGCACTTTTAATAATGATTCTAAGAACTGTATTGGGTTCTATTTTTGGAGGGGGGTTACCAGCTCTTATGTTCAGTTTTGCTGGTGGATTACTTAGTAATATAGTAATGATAATACTATACAAGTATCTTAAGAATGCATTAAGCCTACCTACAATTAGCGTATGTGGAGCCATTTTTCATAATGTAGGTCAGCTACTGGTAGCTGCCTTCATAATTAAGGATTTAAGAATATATTTGTATTTACCAGTATTATTAATTTCAGCTATTGTTACAGGGTATTTTATTGGAACTTTAGCTAGTGTATTAAAAAATAGGTTGGAAAAAATACTAGCATTCGATAAAAGATTGTAGAAAGGGATAGGGAATTTCTCCTACGTGCCTTGCATAAGAGCTTTAAACTTAAAATTCCATTAACAAATTCTAATCTTTTGCCAATATATAATTCTCTAGCGCTCACACTCGCCGTCCTGGCTCGGGTTCGCTAGCCTGCCGTCCTGGCAGGCTTACGAGAATTTTATATTGTCAAAAGAAGAATTTGTAAATGAAATTTTAATAGTTTATTCGCTTCTTATTGCAAGTCACTGCGGAGAAATTTCCTATCCTGTTAGTGTGAAGGGTCCTGGCTCGGGTTCGCTAGCCTGACTTCCTGTCAGGCTCACGAGTATTTTACATTCGCAAAAGAAGAATTCCTAAATAAAATTTCATCAGTTTCTACGTTTCATATTGCAAGTCACTTCGGAGAAATTTGCTATCCTATTATTGTTATGCGTCCTATTCACATGAAGGTGAAAGCATGTAGGGGTGTGACAGATAGTATATAATGAGTCTGTTAACGAATGCTCTACTATCAGAGCAGCCTACATGCCGAAACTTCATGCGATGCTTAAAATTATGAATAGTTGCTAAAAAATATAGAAAAAGATACTAAGATTAAAAATCTTAGTATCTTTTATATTTTAATTATTTACTTACCGCCTCATCCATAGTTTCGTGAGCTTTTAGCGGCTTGGAGATAGCTTTTGTAGGACACTTAGTAGCACATAGGCCACATTGTATACATTTCTCAAAATCTATTGTAGCTAGGTTATTAATCATAGTAATTGCTTGAACTGGGCAAACTTTTACACACATGCTGCAAGCAATACATCCAACTTCGCAATTCTCTTTTACTGCTTTACCCTTTAATTTAGAGTTACATTCAATAAGTACTTCTTGACTCGCTGGAACGAACTCTATTAAATTCTTAGGGCATACTTTAATACAGGCGCCACAAGCTACACAATTATCCTTATATACTACAGCTACACCATCGATGATGTGAAGGGCACTAAATTCACAAGCTCTTACACAACTTGCAAAACCTAAACAACCATCTGAGCAAGCCTTAGGCCCTTCACCAGGAGCAATAACTGCTTGGCGACAATCTCTAATTCCATCATATTCATATTTCTCTTTAGCAACGCTACAAGTTCCTTTACATTTAACAAAGGCAACTTGTGGGTTAGCAGTTTCAACTGTTACACCCATTATTTCTCCGATTTTTTCAGCAACAGAAGCTCCACCTACTGAACATAAATTTAGAGCTACACCTCCACCTACTACGGCTGCTGCATAAGCATCACATCCAGCAAATCCGCATGCACCGCAATTTGCGCTAGGCAATGCTTCTCTAACTAGAGGTACTTGAGGATCAACGGGTACATGGAATTTTTGGTTAGCATAACCAAGTACTACTCCAAATACAAGTCCCAAACCACCAATGCTTAGTATAGGGTAAATTAAATTATTGATATCCATTTACATACCTCCCAACTTTAAACCACTAAAGCCTAAAAATGCAATAGCCATGAGTCCAGCTGTAACTAGTGAAATAGGTAGACCTCTAAAGCACACGGGCATATTATCACTCTCTTCCATTCTTTCTCTTAGGCCTGCAAGAAGTACTATGGCAAGCATGTATCCAAGAGCAGCTCCAAGGGCATTAACCATGGATTCTATTAGATTATATTTTTCACCTATATTTATAACTGCCATACCAAGAAGCGCACAGTTAGTTGTTATTAATGGAAGGTAAATCCCAAGTGCTTTATAAAGAACTGGTTGAGTTTTCTTAATAACCATTTCAACAAATTGCACAAGTGCTGCAATAACTAGAACGAAAGCTAGAGTTGATAAATATTCTATTTTTAAAGGAACTAATATCCAGTTGAAGACTCCATAACACATAAATGAAGCTAAGAACATAACAAACACTACTGCGAGTCCCATACCTTTTGCAGTTTCAGTCTTTTTAGAAACTCCAAGAAAAGAACATATTCCGAGGAACTTAACTAATAAGAAGTTATTTATTAAAAATGCACTTATAAAAATTGAAAAAAGTTTCATTTTAATCCACCTTTCTTAAAAAATTAAATAATATTATCGCTTGCAACTATGAGCGCAAGAACCACAACCAGTGCACTCACCAGTTACTGGATCAATTTCATGAAAATGTGCAATTTTATTATTAACTTTATTTGTTTCATTAATTGCTTTTTGATTTAACAAAGCCATTATAATCCCAAGAGTAATAAATGCTCCAGGTGCTAAAATCATAATTATAGCAGGTTCAAAGGATGGACCAAATACCTGGAATCCAAATATTGCACCGGCACCTAGTAATTCTCTTATTGTACCTACAATTACTAATGCTACTGTAAAACCAAGTCCCATTCCGATAGCATCATAAACTGAAGGAAGTACTTTGTTTTTTGAAGCATAGGCTTCAGCTCTTCCAAGAATTACACAGTTAACAACTATCAGTGGAATAAATATTCCTAGTGATTTATATAGAGTTGGAACAAAACCTTGCAATAAAAACTGTATTAATGTAACAAAAGCAGCTATTATTGTAATATAAGCAGGGATACGAACCTTATCAGGAATTACTTTTCTTAATACAGATATAAAAAGATTAGAACCAATAAGTACTGCTGTAGCTGCAAGTCCCATACCTATAGCATTTTCTACGCTGGTGGTAACAGCTAGCGTAGGGCAAGTAGCTAAAACTTGTACAAATAGTGGATTTTCAGTTAATATACCGTTTTTCATTCTTTCAGAAAATGTACCCATTATTTTTTAGCTCCTTTCAATGAAGAGTTGTAAAAATCAATAGCATCATTAACACCAAGCGTTACAGCTTTAGACGTAATAGTGGCGCCTGTAATAGCTTGTATTTGATTGTCCTTTGAAGGAACAGTTTTTACAACTTCTATTTTACTCTTTGTTGGTTTATTTTTAAATTGATCTGAAAACTTAGGCTGCGGAGCATTAGCACCAAGACCAGGAGTTTCAGTGTGAGATAAAATTTTAATTCCAGTAACTTTTCCATCAGTTGATAGTCCAACCATAATTTCTACTGGGCCACCGTATCCTTTAGGTGCAACTTTTATAGCATATCCAGCTATTTCAGTACCCTTAAGGCCTTCATTAACCTCTGAAATTTTATCGGTAATTTTTACATCTGACTTTTCAAATTTATCAGCAGCAGGTAATATTTCTTTCATAGCAACTTGTCTATCAGTTTCAATGGATGCAGCTATAGGTGCTTTAGTAATCTCATAAGCACCGCCTAATAAGAATGCTGCAACTCCTGTAATTAAAAGTAAAATCAAACCTAATCTTATATTTTCTTTCAATTATTTCACCTCCCCAAAAATACGTGGAGCAGTAAACTTATCAATGAATGGAACAAATAAGCTCATTATTAATATAGCGTAAGATACGCCTTCGGAATAACCACCATATAAACGTATTATTGTGGTTAAAAGTCCACATCCAACTCCAAATATAACCTGTCCTCTTTTAGTCATTGGAGAAGTTGTATAATCAGTTGCCATAAAGAAAGCACCAATCATTAAACCTCCAGAACATATTTCGTATATTGCATTTCCAGTCATTAAACCATCTCTGCCTAATATAAGTGTTAAAATAAAAACCGAACCAATGTATGCTAATGGAGTATGTAAAGTTATTATTTTTTTATATAATAGATAACCTCCACCAATTAGTAACGCAATTACGGAAGTTTCACCAATACAACCACCTTGATTACCAATAAAATTGCTCATTAAACTAGGCAATTTGTCGCCACCGGTTTTAAGTATTGCAAGGGATGTAGCAGCTGAAACACCATCAACTGTAAAATTAGTCATGTGAACTGGCCAAGAAGCAAGTAAAAATGCTCTAGCAGCCAAAGCTGGATTCATTATATTTTGTCCAATACCACCAAAAAATTGTTTTACAATGATTATTGCGAAAAATCCTCCAATTGCAGGAAGCCAAAGTGGAACAGCAGCTGGCAAGTTAAAAGCAATTAATAAACCAGTTACAACGGCACTAAGATCTCCAATTGTTATTTTTCTGTGAGTAAGTTTTTGCCATAACGCTTCTGCTGCAATACATGATAGCACAGATACTAATGTTACTAAAAATGCTTTCATTCCGAAGAAATATATTCCAGCAAAGGTAGCAGGTATTAATGCTATTATTACGTCTCTCATTATACCCTGCACAGAATCATTTGATTTTATGTGTGGGGAAGAAGATACTGTATACATATAAGTCACCTCTATCTATTTTTTTCTTCTATTAATATTTATAGTTCGTTTACCTTCACGGCAAGTTTGAGTTAAATGACGTTTAGCTGGGCATGCATATGAGCAACAAGCGCACTCAATACAATCCATACCATGTAATTTTTCGAATTCTTCATATTCTCCTCTTAAAACTAAGGAATTAAGTTTTGTAGGGTTTAAAAACATAGGGCAAACACTCATGCATTTTCCACATCTTATGCAACTGGATTCTTCTTCTAATTTAGCTTGCTCTTTTGTTAAACAAAGTATCCCAGAGGTTCCTTTTATTACAGGAACGTCTAATGATCTTAAGGCTGTTCCCATCATAGGTCCACCTGAAATTACTTTAACGGGGTCCTCAGTGAATCCACCAGCAGCCTCGATAACTTCACTTATAGAAGTTCCGAATTTAACTCTTAAATTCAGGGGCTCTTTAATTGCTTCGCCGGTTACAGTTAAAACGCGCTCTGTAAGGGGTTTGCCGTTTACTACTGCGTTGTATATCTCAAATATAGTATCAACATTTTGAACTATGCATCCAACATCTGCAGGAAGTTTTCCAGAAGGTAATTCTCTGCCAGTAATTGCATAAATCAATTGTTTCTCTGCGCCTTGAGGATATTTTGTAACCATTTCTGTAACTTGCACGTTCTTAATGTTTGCTGAAGCTTTTTTCATTGCCTCAATTGCATCAGGTTTATTAGTTTCTATTGCAATATATCCTTTTACACCAGGAAACATTTGAAGAATAATTTTTAAGCCCTCTACGATTTCATTTGTTTTTTCAAGCAGCATTCTGTAATCACAAGTTAAATATGGCTCACACTCAGCAGCATTTATTATAATGCTGTCGATAACTTTTCCTTCAGGAGGAGTAAGCTTAATATGTGTTGGAAAACCTGCTCCACCCATACCTACTATACCAGCTTCTTTAATGATAGTCACTAGTTCAGATTTTGACAGTTTTTCATAATCACTATGTGGAACCATAGTAAGTACTTCTTCGTAAATGTTATCGTTTTCCACAATAATACACATTACCATAGCCCCATTAGTATGTAATCTAGGGGATACATCTAAAACAGTTCCAGATACGCTTGAATATATTGGTGCTGACACAAAAGCTTTAGATTCACCTATCTTTTGTCCGAGTAGTACTCTATCACCTTTTTTTACTAAAGGGTCGCAAGGCGCTCCTATATGTTGTACCATAGGAAATACTAAGTTGCCCTTTGGAATCAAATCTTGAATTGCTTTGTGCATACTTAGGTCTTTTTTGTCGCTAGGGTGAATACCTTTTTTGAAAGTCAAAAGTCCCATTATAAACCTCCTTGTAGTTCTCTTTGGACCTAGCAATTATAAATTGTTATTCCCTAAGTGGTTCTTGGGTATATAACAATAATAAATCGATAGCTACCTTATGCTGATTTTCAGCTAAATTGATGATTATATAATAAAATTATACCAAATAATGTAAAAATGATATGATTTTATTGCTAAGGTGCATAAAAATGCACTATAATATATATATTACACCTTTTATGAGTATAAAAGAATGCTTTTTAAGAAAAAAAACGCACAAAATAATGTCAGATTATTCGAATAATTCCAACTATTCTAAATTAAAATGGAATTATTTCAATATATTATCATGAACAACAGGGGTTTAATATGTTATACTTATATATAGATAAAAAAACTATATTTACAGAATAAACAATAAAAAAGGTAAGGTGAATATGGAGAAGAATAGTTTAAATAATTTAGAGATTCATAGTGTGAATTTAGATATCAATGAAGATATCATAAGTAGTTTAAAAACGGAGATTTATAAAAGAAATAAATTTCAATATAATTCCAATGTCGTTACTATTCCAAACTATTTTTATAGGTTCATAGGTATAAAAAAGGATGAGAAAGAATATTATGAAAACTTATATAGTTTAGATAAAGAATTAAAGAAAATGGGGTCCTGTTATATTCGATTTAGTGAGGGATTAGATAAAGACATTAACATAAGACTTCAAAATGTATTAAATGATATTTGGATAAAAGTGTTCCAAATTGAAGTTCTAGATGTATCCTTAATTGTAAATTTAATAAGTGATAATGGACTTTTTCCAAATTTATCTAACAAAGTTTTGCTACAGCAAATTAAAAATAATATGAAGGGACTAATAGAATATTATATTAAGAGTAATGAAATAACCGATAATCATAATATTAAAATTATTATAAATTACATGATACATTGGATAAATATTTATTCCAATGTATTATTCGATAAATTTGATTATATGAATATTAATCCTAAAGTTGTTTTTTATGGAGATATTTCAAGAGCAGAAGTTTTTTATTTGACATTATTATCAACCTTGGGTTGTGATATTTTATACTTTAATCCAAAAAATTCTGGTACCTTTGAAGAAATTGATAAATACAATGCTTTTTCTAAGGAAATTGTTTATAATTATAAAGGTGAAATAAATCCTTTTCCAAGCGGTATAGAAGATAGGATTAAGACCACAGCCTATAATGCTAAGGAAGAGCTTAATAAAACACTGTTTACAGATGATTCTGGATTTTACAGGCCTTGGCAGTTCGCAAATTATAACGTACAGGCGGTAACCCTTAATACTACCTATGAAGAAATATATATATGGATTAAGGAAAAAGCATCTATAAGGGAAGGTTTTAAAGTTAAAGACTCGACTGTAATTATACCAAATATGTTTTCCAAAATTTGTGGTACTCATGAGAACATTGATACTTATTGGAAGGAAATTAATGATGTAGTAACTCAAAAATTTACTAAGTTGTTTTATAAAGAACTACCGATAATGGATGTAGCACATTTGGAATATGGGAAATTTAATAAAGTATACCCGAATAATGTTTTTTCGCAATTTGATACTTCGGAAATGATTAATTCATCTTGGTGGAAATACAAGGAGTTGCGATCCGGACTTCAAAAAAACATGGCTGAGAAAATAAAAAATTTATGCTTAAATCCTACAATAATAAACGTTGAAAAGGAAGATTTAAGGGATTTACAAGTGGATATTTTCTCAGTACTTATAAATTTAGATACTACTTTACTTGAATTATTGCAAGCATATGATTACCCAGAGGATGTTCCTAAGATTGTAGTTTATAATAATGAAGAAAATGGGAACTTATCTTTTGAGGATTGTATAATGCTGGCTTTTATGAATTCTATGGGAATAGATATAATTATCTATAACCCCTCAGGATATAATGACATAGAGAATTTTATTTATCCAGAGCAATATGATATTCACAGATTAGAAAAAGTAAGTTTTGAACTACACTTTAAAAAATATATGGAGAGAAAAAAAGGGTTTTTTAAAAATTTGTTTGGTAGTTGATAGTTTATTTTATGCTATGGCATAAAAATCTGAAAAATAAGATTAAGAAGGATATAAGAGGAGTGAAAAATATGGAAAATAATAAATCAATACTTATAATTGATGATGAGAATATTGAAAATGAGAATATAGAGCAAAAAGCCATAAACATAAATCAGCAGCTTAAAGTCTCACCACAAGTGATGCAAATTGCAGCGAACCTAAATATTAAAGATGCAAATGCCATATTAGAATTTGGAAATGAGCCAGCGGCACAAATATCTAAATTCGCCGATCAAATATTGAATTCTATTAAAACCAGCAGCGTTGAAGATTCAGGTGTTATGATAAGGGAACTTACAAGTATAATGAAAAAGTTTGATAANCAAGATTTTGAGGAAGAGAAAACTGGTTTCTTTGGGAAACTGTTTAGTAAACCAAGTAAAGCAATAGATAAAATGCTGGGTAAGTATAAAACCATTGGAGGAGAAATAGATAAAATTTATACGGGGCTTAGTGGATATAAAGTGGAAATAAACAACTCTAACTTAATGCTTGAAAACTTATATAATCAAAATTTTGAGTATTATGGAGAATTAGAAAAATACATTGCTGCAGGAAATATGATTGTTGAGAAAAGTGAAACAGGAGACCTTCCTAGACTTGAGGCACTAGCAGCTAATGGAGAACAAATAAATGTAATAAATTATGAAAATATAAAAGCCACTCTTGAAATGTTAAAACAGAGAATTTATGATTTGGAAATGGCCAAGATGGTATCATTGCAAACTGCTCCACAAATTAAAATGATTCAAAGGGGAAATTATAAGTTAATATCTAAAGTGCATTCTGCTTTTATAATAACTATACCTGTATTTAAAAATGGGATAATTCAAGCTATTGCACTAAAAAAACAAAAGCTAGTAGCGGATTCACTAGCAGAACTCGATAGAACCACTAATGAGTTATTAATGAAAAATGCTGAAAACATAAGAAGCCAAAGTGTGGACATAGCAAAACTCGCTGGAGGCACCAGCGTGAAAATTGAAACTCTAGAGAAAACTTGGAATACGATTATGCAAGGGATTGAAGAAACAAAGTCCATTGAAGATGAAAATAAGAGATTAAGAGAAACTGGAATAGTTAAATTACATGAAATGACAGAAAAACTAAAGCAGAAATCACTAAGATAATAATCTTATGAATTATAATAAAGCTAGGCATACAAAATAAAGGATATAGTCTCATGAAAATGAATAACAAGTCAAATAGTTTAAACTATTGGCTTGTTATTTATTTGAATGTGCCTAAGAGGTGATTATATGGATATGTTTGAATTACAAGCGGAAAAGAACTTATTAAAAGATGCACCACTTGCTGAAAGATTAAAACCTGAAAAATTAGAAGATTACGTAGGGCAAGAGCATATTTTAGGAAAGGGAAAGCTTTTATGGAGAGCCATTAAAGCTGATAAAATAACTTCTTTAATACTTTATGGCCCCCCCGGTACAGGCAAAACTAGCTTGGCCAAAGTTATTGCAAATACAACAAAATCTAATTTCGTTAGACTTAATGCAGTTACAGATGGGCTAAAAGAATTAAGAGAAGTGGTTGCACAGGCAAAAAATGATTTAGGAATGTACGATATTAAAACTATCTTATTTATAGATGAAATTCATAGATTTAATAAAGCTCAACAGGATGCATTATTACCATATGTCGAGAAGGGTACAATAGTATTAATTGGGGCAACTACAGAAAACCCTTATTTCGAAGTTAATAATGCATTAATTTCTAGATCTATGTTATTTAAACTGGAGCCACTCGAGGAAAAACATATTCAAAAGATTATTACACGTGCAATAGAAGACAAAGAAGTAGGCTTTGGTAATACTAATATTTGTATGGATAATGATGCTATAAGTTATCTTGCAAATATGGCAAATGGAGATGCTAGGCGTGCCCTTAATGCTTTGGAATTATCAGTACTCACTACAGATAGAGATCAGCTAGGTAAAATAAACATAACATTAGAGGTTGCCCAGGAATGTTTGCAAAAAAAGCATATAAAATATGATAAAAATAGAGACGAACATTACGATGTGATTTCTGCTTTTATTAAAAGTATGAGAGGCTCTGATCCTGATGCTACGGTGCATTTTTTGTCTAGAATGATATATGCTGGAGAAGATCCTAAATTTATTGCTAGGAGAATTGTAATAGCTGCAGCTGAGGATGTGGGAAATGCAGATCCTATTGCACTCCTGGTAGCAAATAATGCAGCGCAGGCGGTTCAGTTTGTAGGGATGCCAGAAGCAAGGATTATTTTATCACAAGCTGCAATTTATATAGCATGCGCTCCTAAGAGCAATGCATCTTATATGGCTATTAATAAAGCACTTAAAGATGTAGAAGAAAAAAACATAGGGAGGATACCTATTCATTTAAGGGATCAAAGTTATAGTGGTGCTAAGAAATTAGGGCATGGGGTAGGATATTTATACCCTCATGACTATGAAGGAAATTATGTAAAACAACAATATTTGCCTGATGAATTAATTGGTACAGTATACTATGAAGTTTCTGATAATGGATATGAGAAAAAAATTAAAGATCGGCTTAAAGCATTAGAAAATAAAGAGAAATAAGGCATTAAAAAAAGTAGGAGAAATTTCTCCTACTTTTTGTTTGAAAATATCTTTTTTATAATAGTTAATATATCTACTATATATACAAAATATTTTTCAACAGATTCTGTTGCACCAAGAGCAGTGGCAGTTGTCTGTACTACTACTTCAGTAACATCTTTTATATTGTCAGTTACTTCATATAAATTTCTAAAGGTTTTTGGTAAAAATTCTAATATTTCATCAATACTATCTTCATTCTTTTCAATGATTGAATTTACCTTTGATATAGTTTTGATAAGTTTTAGAAGTCCTATTATCAATATAATTAAAAGCACTATACCAAGAAAAATTAATAAGCCTTGTCCTAATTTAAAAAAGTTTACATACATTAATAGCACCACTATTCTTTAAAATTTTAGTTATTTTTTACTGTCTTTTTCAACTTCAGCTTGTCCTAAAATGCTATCTACGGCTTCATCGGCAGTTGCTGCTACAGCATCTACTGTTTCAAAAATTGCTTTTGAAGTCTTTTTTTCATTTAAATATTGAGAAACTTTAACTTTAGCGTCTATTACATTATCTTTAGCATCAGAAACTTTATTATTTATAGCTTCCTTAAGTTCTGTGCTTTTTTGCTTAATTTTAACTTTAGCATCTGTTACATTATCTTTAGCATCAGAGACTTTATCATTAATGTTCTCTTTAAGCTCTATAGTTTTTTCTTTAATATTGTTTGTAATTTCTTTTGATGAGTTAGCAATATCTTGTCTAGTTTCTTTACCAGATTTAGGGGAAAAAAGTATACCTCCGAGTATTCCACTAACACTTCCAGCTGCAGTTCCAATAAGTATTTTTTTTGCAGTTTGAATTTTCAATTTTCTCTGTTTTTCTTTCTTTCTTTTTTCATACCATTTTGTAAGTATCATAATTGTTGCCTCCTTTAAAGATAAATCCTTATCCTATAATCATATACTATATGTAGTTTTTGTCAACGTATAAAGAAAAATGTAACAGAAATGTAATAGAAATGTAAAAAAAATACACAATTAAGTATAAATTATTACAAAGTTATATCAATTTTTTAAGATATTTGATAAAATCAGAAGGTATGTTTACAATTAAGTCGTCTTAAAAAATAACTAGTCAGTATATTTACCTAGTTTTAGGAGTACAGTTTCCAGAGAATGTGCTGATAATTAAAGAAATTACCATGGGGGGAATTTATGATAAAATTATTATGGTATTTATATTTTTCAATATATTTAAGTGTTTCATCTCTAAAGTTAATTAAAATAAAATACATACAAAAAAAATCACCTAAAGAGTCTGAAATACTTGCCTATAGAGCAGTGCAAAACATTGCAAAATATGTTTTGAGGGTAACTAAGAGTAATATAAAAGTTAGTGGTATTGAAAATATACCAAAGGGGAATTGTGTTTTTATAGCAAATCACCAAGCTATTTTTGATGGGTTCGCTTTGCTGGCTTATATTGATAAACCCTTTGGTTTTGTTGCTAAGAAAGAAATAAAAAAGATACCGTTGGTTAGTAATTGGTTAAAATCAATAGGATCAATTTTTATTAATAGGCAAAGTCCTAGGGAATCAATTAAAACTATTCAAGAAGGTGTGGAAAAGATAAACGATGGATATTCTATGATGATTTTTCCNGAAGGTACAAGAAGCCTTGCATCNAAAATGAATTCATTTAAAAAAGGAAGTATGAAACTTGCNACAAAGTCTAGAGCTTGCATAGTGCCCATAACAATAGATGGAACTTATAATGTTTTGGAAGTAGGAACAAAAGTAATGGGAAATAAAATTAATATGGTTATACATAAACCTATTTATGTTAATTTATTAAGTAAAGAGGAGCAGCAGGATTTAGGGGAATATGTACAAAATATAATAAAAGAGGAATTAGAGAATATATGTAATTTGAAAAATAGTAGAGTATAGTTTAAACTATGCTCTACTATTTTTTATGTTTAACTTTTTATGTTTGAAACCTTTTTGGAATTAACAACCATTTGAGCAATGTTATTTGAATGGTCGCCAACCCTTTCAAGATTGGTTAATAGCTCTAGATATACAGAACCGCCAGCTGGCGTACATTCAAGGTTATTTAATCTAGTTATATGTTCTTTTTTAAGTAGTTTTTCCATATGATCTATATTTTGTTCTACGTCCATGGCTTTGCGAGCAGCTTCTAAATCAGAATTTTCTAAAGCTACTATGGCATTATCCACACAGTATTTTACAGTTTCAAACATATTTGTAAGATCAGAAACCGCTTTTTCTGAAAACATGAGTTTATTATCCAGCTTTAATTTAGCGAGTTCACCTAAGTTGTCAGCGTGATCTCCGATTCTCTCTATATCATTTACTACATGATATAGTGAAGTGATAATCTCGGATTGATGTTCTGATAGAGGAGTATTTGAAAGCGACACCATATACCCAGTTATTTCTCTTTCAAGATAATTTATGGTAACCTCATGCTCAATAACTATATTCATCAAATTTTCATCAGAATTCAAGAAGGCTTGCATGGCATTAGAAAGATTTTCAGAAGCTAGTTTTCCCATTCTACTAATTTCCTTGATAACTTGTCCAACTGCTATAGCAGGAGTTTCGAGTAGCCTGATATCTAAGTATTCTAATACAAGAGCAGATGATTTTTCATCTTCTCCAGGTACTAATTTATTAACAATTTTAACTAAAGTACCTATAAACCAAATTTGAATACATACATTTGTTACATTAAACAATGTATGTGCGTTGGCAATTTGTCTTTGAATATCTCCACCAAACATTGGAACAAGTTTTAATACTGGTTTGAAAGCTAGCATAAACAATATTGTACCAGTTACGTTAAAAATCAAATGTATAAGTGCAGCTCTCTTAGCATTTTTAGAAGTTCCTATACTTGCTAGAAGGGCAGTTGCACAAGTTCCAATATTATCTCCGAAGAGTATAGGAAGGGCAACACCAAGGGAGATACTGCTATTTGCAGCAAGTGCCATTAATATTCCAATAGTAGCACTACTACTTTGAACTGTTGCTGTCATACCAAGACCAACAAGAACTCCCATGAACGGATGTTTACCTAAAGCCATAATAAGGTTTTTAAAGCTATCTAGTTGGCTTAAAGGCCTCATAGAAACTTCCATCATTGACATACCCACAAATAATATACCAAAACCTAAAACGATTTCACCGATGTCTCTAGTCTTTTTCTTCTTGAAAAACATAACTAAAACAGCACCTATTGCAAGAATAAAGGGGGCTATATCTGTAAGTTTAAAGGCTATAAGTTGAGCGGTCATTGTAGTACCAATGTTTGCCCCCATAATAACTCCAGCAGCTTGAAATAAATTCATAAGTCCTGCATTTACAAAACCTACAGTCATTACTGTAGTTGCACTACTACTTTGGATAATTGAAGTAACACCTGCACCAACAAGTACGCCTAAAAATTTATTGCTAGTTAGAACCTCTAGCATTCTTTTTAACTTTTCTCCTGCAGCCTTCTGGAGACCATCCCCCATAAGCTTCATCCCGTAGACAAACAGTCCTAAACCACCTAATAGTTGAAAAATCATTTTATAATCCATATTAGCTCTCCTTTTAAAAAGAATATTTNCTAATGTTTACTATGAAGTTTTATCATAACAAATTTTATCATTAGTTGTTAACTGTCCCCCTAAGAATAAAAAAAGAAATCCCTATACGTAGACCTTTCTCTTTCTTAAAATTTCAATTAGTATTAATGCAAAAGCTCCTCCAATAAGTGCGGTTATAAACTGCGGTATACCCATAGCAATAACTAGCATATTCGCCATTTTTGCAGGTATATTTAGCTTGAATAGGGGGATAAGCTTTGAAGCCGAAACCCATAAGAACATATATTTTATAAAGGCTCCAATTATAATTCCTAAATATTTGCCATATTTACCTTGTTTACGCACAATTACAAAACTAAGAACAAATAGCATGTTACCAATAATTATAAAGGGGATAAAAGGTCCAAAAGCGGTAGGAAGTTGTCCAGTTAACCAAGCCAGGAGTGGAGTTAAGGAGCCCACTAATACTCCATAAAAACCTCCGCAAATTGCAGCTGTGAGTATAAGTATTGCATTAACAGCTGGTCCAACAAAAAATTGGCTTATTTGAGGTGCACTTTTTCCTATTACTTGAAAAACTATAGCTAGTGCAAGAAACAGACTTGCTTTTATTAGTTTATTAACAGTTGAATTTTTCACATTACTTACTCCTATTCTTATTATTTTTATATAGTAATAATAGCATATTAATACAAAAATTTCATGTTTATTTTTATTATGGTTAGGCAGTGGATAAACAAATAAATTATATAACTTATAGTCCGTAACATTTGTTACCGACTTTTAATCTATATGAAACTATAATAAAGGTAGTTCAAAAATAAGCATCAAATTGTTTATGTCTATATCAATAATTCAAAACAATAAATTTAAAATATATGGAAGACAATTATACAAAATTGTTGTCATTCCAAAAAATAACAGGAGGAATTTAAAATGGGTATGTTTTGTTATCAATGTCAAGAAGCTTCAAAGGGAACGGGTTGTACATCACGAGGAGTCTGTGGTAAAACAGATGATCTAGCTAATATGCAGGATTTATTAATTTATGTTTTAAAAGGAATTTCAATTTATAGCACAAGAGCAAGAGAACTAGGGGTAGAAAACGAAGAGGTAAATAAATTCGTAGCAAATGGATTATTTATGACTATAACAAATGCAAATTTTGATAAAACTAGATTTATAGAAACAATAATAAAAGCATTAGAATTACGTGAACTAATTAAGGGTGAACTATTAAATGCTGGTGGAGTTATAGATAGCAATTTGCCAGAATGTGCAACATGGACAGGTAATACTTCAGAGTTTGAGAGTAAAGCTATGAATGTAGGAGTACTTAAAACAAAAAATGAAGATGTAAGATCTTTAAGAGAATTAGTTATTTATGGTATTAAAGGAATTGCAGCTTATACTGAGCATGGATTTAATTTAGGGTATGAGAATAATGACATATATGCTTATATGCAAAAGGGCCTGGCACAAACAACAAATGATAATTTATCTGTTGATGAATTGGTGGCATTAGTACTAGAGTGTGGTAAATATGGAGTAGAGGCTATGGCACTATTAGATAAAGCTAACACTACTACTTATGGTAATCCTGAAATTTCAAAGGTGAACATTGGAACTCGAAGTAACCCTGCTATATTAATTAGTGGACATGATCTAAAAGATATGGAAGAGCTATTAATGCAAACAGAGGGTACGGGAGTAGATATATATACCCATAGTGAGATGTTACCAGCAAACTATTACCCAGCTTTCAAAAAGTATAGTCATCTTGTAGGTAATTACGGAAATGCATGGTGGAAACAGGATTCAGAGTTTGAAAGTTTTAATGGACCAATACTCATGACAACAAACTGTATTACTCCTCCAAAGGCTTCTTATAAGGATAGAGTTTATACTACAGGAGCATCTGGATTTGATGGTATGAAGCATATACCTGATAGAAAAGACGGAAATGCAAAAGATTTCTCAGCAATAATTGAACATGCTAAAAAATGTAGTGCTCCAATTGAAATTGAAAGAGGAGAAATAGTTGGAGGCTTTGCTCATAATCAAGTATTAGCACTAGCTGATAAAGTTGTAGACGCAGTTAAGACAGGAGCAATCAAAAGATTCTTTGTAATGGCTGGTTGCGATGGAAGAATGAAAGGTCGCGAATACTACACTGAATTTGCAAAAGAATTACCAAATGATACAGTTATTTTAACTGCAGGCTGTGCAAAATACAGATACAATAAATTAGAACTTGGAGATATTGGTGGAATACCTAGAGTACTAGATGCAGGGCAATGTAATGATTCATATTCATTAGTTGTTATTGCAATGAAACTTCAAGAAGTATTTGGACTGGCTGACATCAATGAATTACCAATAACATACAATATTGCATGGTATGAGCAAAAAGCTGTAATAGTTCTACTCGCCTTACTACACTTAGGCGTTAAAAATATTCACTTAGGACCAACATTACCTGCATTTTTATCCCCAAATGTTGTTAATGTGTTAGTTGAGAACTTTGGAATAGCCGGAATAGGAAGCGTAGAAGATGATATAAAAATGTTTATGGCTTAAAAGTTTCAAGGAGCACCCTAAAATTTTAGGGTGCTTGTTTTTATATTTAGCTTAGTGGCGTTATAATTTTACATAAGAAAAAAAATTAAGGGTAAAATAATTTAGCTCTATTGCATAACATGGAAAATAATAGTATGGTAATATAAAGAAGAAAATTAAAGGTTTATGGATTTTATTAACAAAATACGACAAATAATGCACTAATATTTAAAAATTTAATAATATATTTTGAAAAACGCTTGAATAATTTCAAAATGTATTTTAAACTATAGAAGAGGTAATGTTAATATGGATATTGATTATAAAGTATTAAAATCTCTTAGTAGCAATGTTGTTGTTTCTGAAAAAGACAGTAATGTCTATGTTCTTTTTGGTAAAGGCATAGGTTTTGGTAAAAAACCTGGTGAACTTATAACTAAAGAGAGTACCATAGAGCAGAAGTTTATTAAAATTGACGATAGTGAAAAAGCTAACTATGTTGAAATTCTTAATAATGTAGAAGGGCAAATTCTAGCAGTAACGGAAGAAATAATTTCTCTTGCAGAGGATATTTTAAAAGAAAAGTTATTTTCGCGTATACATGTTGGGCTGGCTGACCATATTAGTTTTTCAATTAAAAGAATGGAACTTGGAATTGATATAGTTAATCCTTTTTTAAATGAAATACAGACGTTATATCCTAATGAATATAACATAGCAGAAAAAGGTTCAAAACTTATTAAAGAAAAATTAAATGTGGATCTTCCGGAAAGTGAAATCGGTTTTATTACTCTGCATATACATTCTGCTAGAGTTAATGAGGAAGTGTCTCAAACTCTTAAGTATACTAGAATTATTAAAGAAGTGATGGAATATATTCAAGAGTTACTTGGAATTAATACTAATCAAAAATCCATGGAGTATTCACGGCTAGTGTCACATTTAAGGTATGCACTAGATAGAATAGAAAATGAAAAGGTTCTAAAAAATGTAATGTTAGAATCCGTTAAAACTTCAATGAGTGAAGAGTTTGAAATTTCTAAGAAAGTATGTAAATTTATATCACAAAAACTTTTAAAAGAAGTTTGCGAAGATGAAGTTGGATATATTTCATTGCATATCTACAGATTAAAGCAATCAAATTAAAAAATAAAGTTTATAATATTAGGTGTGTTACTGATTAGATCAGGCATGAACCATATAAAATGCTTTTAACGCATCTTATTAGGTTATGTCTTTTTTTTATGGTACTACTTATTAAGCTATTAAGTTATTTTAGTTGATTCTTAATAAATTGTATTTAAAATTCTAAACAATGCACAAACTAATGTTTATATAATCAGTTAAAATTAAAACGAAATTTCATAATAAAGTAATTTTAGGAGTATAACAATTAATAATTGTTAACTACCTTAGAGAAGGCGAGGATGATAAAAATGTTTGGTTTTTTTAAGAAAAGCAAGGAAGAAAAGAACATAATTATAAAATCTCCAGTTGTGGGAAGATGTTTTGACATATCAGAAATACCGGATGAGGTTTTTTCTACAAAAATGTTAGGTAATGGAATAGGATTTGAATCTACAGAAGGAATTTTATATGCACCAGTTGATGGTGAAATTCTTCAAGTGTTCCCTACAAAACATGCTATGATTTTAAAGAGCAAAGAGGGTATAGAAATATTACTTCACATAGGTATTGATACAGTAGAAATGAAGGGTGAGGGATTCGAAGCTTTCGTTGAAAAATCACAGCAAGTTAAGGCTGGAGATAAATTATTATCATTTGATAATGACTTAATAAAAGCTAAAGCTAAAACCAATTTAAGCGTGTTAGTCCTTACAGATAATGAAATAATGGAATCTGTAGAATTTAAACTAGGGACTGTAGATAAAAATAATGAAGTAATAATAGTAAAATTAAAGAAATAAGGGGTGCGTATATTATGATGGAAAAAAAAGCGATAGTTAAAAGTGAAACTGGAATACATGCAAGGCCAGCATTAACAGTAGTTAAAGAGGCTTCAAAGTTTAAATCAGAAGTACTTATAGTAAAAGATGGTAATGAATATAATGCCAAAAGTATNGTAGCNATAATGTGTATGGCAGCCGTTAAAAATGATGAGATAACAATAAAAACTACTGGTGTTGACGAAGAAGCCGCNGCCGTTGCTATGGTAAAACTTATCGAAGAAGGACTTCAATAATAGGAGAAAAGCAATTGATAATTGTTATNTGCCTAAAAGTATTACTAAGGAGGAATTAATGTATGTTAAAGGCAATAGGTGCATCCTTTGGAATAGCTATAGGTAGAGCATTAGTTATTAGAGAAGAAGTTGTAGAAATAAACGAAAGCAAGGTTTTGGACTTTGAGTGTGAGTTAACTAGGTTTAATAGTGCATTAGAAGAAGCAATGACGCAGCTGGAAAAAATAAATATAGATGTGAAAGAAAAGCTAGGAAACGAAAAGGCAGAAATATTTGAAGCCCATTTATTTATGCTTAAAGATCCAGAATTCATAGGTTCTGTTCAAAAGAAAATTGTGAGTGATAAATTTAATGCGGAATTCTCACTACAAACTGTAGCCGAGGAAACAGCAGCTATTTTCGAACTTATGGAAAATAAATATATGACTGAGCGAGCAGCAGATATTAGAGATGTAAGTAAAAGAGTGCTAAGTATATTAATGGGAATAAAAGCAACTTCAATTGCAGATATTAAAGAAGAATGTATATTAATAGCAAAGGATCTTACACCTTCAGATACAGCACAAATTGATAAAACTAAGGTCTTAGCTTTAGTCACTGAAATAGGTGGAAAAACTGCTCATACTTGCATTATTGCACGCTCTTTAGAGTTACCTGCAGTTGTTGGTGTTGGAGCTGCCATAGATCGAATTAAAGATGGTGATTTAATTGTTGTAGATGGAGAAGAAGGGATTATTATTATTAATCCTGATGAGAAAACTCTAAATGATTACAAAGCTAAAAGAAGTGAATTTGCTGAATCTAAAAATCAGTTACTTAAATATGCCACTATGAAATCTACTACATTAGATGGTAAAACAGTAGAGCTTGCTGCCAATATAGGTTCTGTAGAAGACTTAGAATCTGCTTTAAAAAATGGTGCAGAAGCTATAGGATTATTTAGAACAGAGTTTTTATATATGTCCAAAACTGCTCTTCCAACTGAGGAAGAACAGTTTGAGGAGTACAAATCAGTTCTTGAAAAGATGGCTGGAAAACCTGTTATTATAAGAACTTTAGATATTGGTGGAGATAAGAAATTAGATTACTTACCTATGGACAGTGAAATGAATCCTTTCTTAGGCTATAGAGCCATAAGACTTTGTCTTGATAGAACAGATATATTTATAACTCAATTAAGATCACTAGTTCGGGCATCAGCCTTTGGAACCCTTAAAATCATGTTTCCGATGATATCATCTCTTCAGGAACTAAAAAAGGCTAAAAAAATCTTAGAGCAGTGTAAAAATGATCTTAAATCAGAGGGCGTTGTATTTGATGAGAATATCCAAGTGGGTATTATGATCGAAATACCTTCAGCGGCATTAATATCAGACATATTAGCTAAAGAGGTGGACTTCTTTAGTATAGGTACTAATGACTTAATTCAGTATACTACAGCAGTGGACAGAATGAATGAGAAGATATCATATTTATATGATTTTTATCATCCAGGGGTTTTAAGACTTATTAAAACTGTAATAGATAATGGACATAAGGCAGGAATAATGGTGGGTATGTGTGGTGAAATGGCTGGAGACTCAAATCTTATTCCTATACTACTTGGATTTGGATTAGATGAATTGAGTATGAGTGCATCTTCAATATTAAGAGCACGAAGAACAGTTACAAATTCTAATTACGAAGAGTGCATAAAACTATCTGACCCAGTGTTGTCATTTGGTGATTCAGATGAGATAAAGAAATTTATAAAAGCTAATGCTAAAGCATAAAATTTATCTAATGGATAAGTCTTATTCTAACATATAAATAATGAAAGCAATCTATTCTTTAATTAAGGATAGGTTGCTTTTTTATGCTGAAATTCTATATAATATATGTATGTATAAAATATTTTATTTAATATGCCTGATATAAAGGATGAGATTATATGATTAAATTTAATGATAAACTTATATTTCATATAGATGTTAATTCAGCTTTTCTTTCTTGGAGCGCTTCAGATAAACTTATGAAAGGCGAGGATGTCGACTTAAGAGATATAGCCGCTGTAATAGGAGGAGACGAAGAGTCACGAAGAGGTGTAGTACTCGCAAAATCCATGTTAGCCAAAAAAAATGGGATAATAACTGGAGAAAGTTTATTTACAGCAAGAAAGAAATGTATAGACCTTGTAGTTATATCACCTGACTTTAGTTTGTATGAAAGATGTAGTAGGAGTATGAGGGAAATTTTTAGTGATTATACACCTTATGTTGAGAAATTCTCTATAGATGAGTGCTTTTTAGATGTAACCAATTATAATACTTCAAAAGAAGCTGCACTTTCGATAGCTTGTGAAATTAAGGATAGAATAAAGTCAGAACTTGGATTTACAGTGAATATTGGAATATCAGATGTTAAGCTTCTAGCTAAGATGGCATCTGATTTTGAAAAGCCTGATAAAATACATACACTTTTTAAAGCGGAGATAGAAAAAAAATTGTGGCCACTGACCGTAGGAGAGCTATTCATGGTTGGAAAGAGAACTGTTCCTAGGCTTAATAATTTAAATATATTTACTATAGGGGATTTAGCTCAGTATGATGTTTCAATTTTGAAATATCACTTTAAAAGTAGTGGGCTCATGATGTGGAAATATGCAAATGGTATAGATAACTCAGAAGTAAAATGGAATAAATATGAGTTAAAAGGATTAAGCAATTCCACTACATTATCTGAGGATATTAAAAGTAATAATGAAGCCTATAAAGTATTATTAACTTTGGTAGAGCATACAGCAACTAGATTAAGAAATATAAATAAGTGCTGTCATTGTATTTCTGTAACTATAAGAAATCAAGAATTTATTGATTCTTCTCGCAGTAAGACTATAAATAATGCTACAGATTCAACCCAAGAAATACTAGACATAGTAAAAAATCTTTTTAATGAATTATGGAAGGGTCAACCAATAAGGTTACTAGGAGTTTCGCTTAATAATCTATGTGAGGATAATTTTAAACAAACATCAATTTTTGATGTTAATAGTGTTCATGAAGAAAAGAAAAGGGCTTTAGATAAAACTATAGATGGTCTTAGGCGAAAGTATGGCGAAACTTCAGTTGTGAAATCTGTAATGCTTAAAAGTAAAAAGTGTCCATAGGTCCCCAATATAAAGAAGCTGTTCTAATTTATATAAAAAATATATAAACTAGGTAAGAAGTACTATTTTTACGGAGGGCATAAGGTATGGACAATAGAGCTTTAATACCACTATATCTTAATGGAGATATGATAAATAATTTATATACCATTGTAATACAGGAATTTGCAGAAATTAAAAGTGAAACCACTAGAAAGCAATTAACTATTAGTACAATTACACCATTATATGAACTTACTTGTGGTAAAATAATGCAAGGCGATTTAAATGTTCAACTTGTAAATGAATTTTCGTCGCAGAGAATTGAAGAAAGAATTTCAATTGTAATAACAATACTATCAAGATTAAAAAACATACTAAACGATCAAAGTATGTTAAAAATTATAAATAATGAGAATGATGTCAAGAGCATAGTGGAATTTGATTTCGTTCAGTTTACGGGTCAATTGTATAAAAACCCAATTATAGAGTATATTGAAGATATAATTAGAGTGTTGGAAATGCAATTGGCTTTTTCACCTGAAAATATAGGCAGCGGTGATGAAAGCCAAGAACATAAAGTTAAGACTCAAGTTTTAAAAATTTTAAAAGACGATATGGAAAACTGTAGAAAAGAAAAATGTTTGAAATTTATTAGTAGTAGTATTGGAAACAGCAACACAAAGGTTATAGTGCCACTCGAGATAAAATATATGGCAGATAATTTGGATTATATTAAAGGTGCTAAAATCACTGTGCTTGGTAAAGTGGTAAGAATCTCAAAGGAAAATGAAAACAATAGCAATAGTTTGCTAAGTGGAACATATTTTGATTATCTAGATGAGGAGTATTTTCAAGAATTTAAAAATAGATTTCTAAAAAATACAAATTTAATTAGGGATTATGATAAGAATCAAATAGAAATTAATGAACCTGTAATTGAAATTATACCTATAGCAATGTATATTTAAAATGAGGAATATATAAAAAAATAGTGGGTGATTGGAATGAACCATAAAAACATGGAAATGCATATACCAAGAGATGTAAAAATAATTTTAGATTGTTTAAAAAAGAACGGATATGAATCTTATATCGTGGGCGGAAGTGTACGTGATTGCAAAATAGGCATAATCATGCCTAAAGACTATGATATAACTACTAATGCCTTGCCTGAAGAGATTGTTAGACTCTTTGACAAGACTGTGCCTACAGGTATAGAACACGGAACAGTCACTGTTATGATAAATGGAAATGGATATGAAGTTACAACTTACAGAATAGATGGTGAATACCTTGATAATAGAAGACCGGAGGGTGTTACATTTGTTTTAAATTTAAAAGAAGATTTAGCTAGAAGGGATTTTACTATAAATGCACTAGCTTTTAATGAGAAGCAGGGTCTTATTGATTATTTTAATGGCATAGAAGATTTAGAAAATAAAATAATTAGAGCAGTAGGAGAGCCTAACAAAAGGTTTCAAGAAGATGCACTAAGAATGCTTAGAGCTATTCGCTTTGCAGCGTCACTAGATTTTGATATAGAGGAAAAAACACTAGAGGCTATAAAAGTAAATTCTCACCTTATATTAAATGTAAGTAATGAAAGAATTAGAGATGAATTGTGTAAGATGCTGATATCTAACAACACCACAAAAGCTCTTAGAACACTTAAGGACACTAAACTATTAGAGTTTATACTACCGGAACTTCAAGTAGCTGTAGGCTTTAATCAGCGAAATCCTCATCATGATAAAGATATATTTGAACACGTTTTAGCCGTTGTGGAAAAATGCCCAAGGNCTCTTAATCTNAGAGTGGCAGGATTATTGCACGATATAGCTAAACCAAATTGTTTTACTATTGATAAAGAAGGTATAGGTCATTTTTATGGNCATGATAAAAAAGGGGTTATAATAGCTAATCAAATACTTAGACGACTTAAATTTGACAATCAAAGTATAAGTAAAATTAGCATTTTAGTAAAGGAACATATGAATGTACTTACAAAGCCAACAGATGCTTCTGTAAAACGCCTTATTATTAGAGTAGGTGTAGATTTAGTAGAAGACCTTTTCACATTGCAAAAGGCAGATGCACTAGGTTCTCGATTTTCAGAAATCCGTTTAGGAGAAATTCAAAGGATGGAGGAAAAAGCAACTGCTATACTAGAATCTAAAGTTCCACTAGCTATAAAAGACCTTGCAATAAGCGGTGGGGATTTAATAAGTGAATTTTCTATTAAACCAGGGAAAGAAATAGGTGTTATGCTTAAATTTCTTTTAGATAAAACCTTAGAAAATCCGGAATTAAATAGTAAAGAAAGACTTTTAACTATAATTTATGATGAATATATGAAATAAAGATAGTCGACTAAGATGTTAAGTTACATTTTGGTGGGCTATTTTTGACTTATAAAAGTAGTGTTTAATAATATTTATAACTAAATTGACTAGAAAAAAATAATAAAATTGGTATAAAACCTCCAATTAGGCACAATATAATAAGGCACATGAAAATAAATGTTTGTAACATACTCAAGTGTTACTTATTTGAATGTGCCTAAGTTAAAGGAGGTATTTATATGAAAACTAATGAGACAATCACTGTACTAAATGAATTTGGCAAGAAAGTAGATTTGGAATTGATTGATGCTATTAAAATGGATGGAAATGAATATGTTATAGTTGGGCCTAAGGACTCAGATGAGGCTTATGCTTACAAGTCAGTTGTAAAGAATGGTGAAACAGAATACTCGTCAATAGGCCTTGGAGCTGAGTTTAAAAAAGTGTTAGACAAGTATAATGAGCACCAAGCTCAGCAATAATTGGTAGGAGGTTATTATATGAAGGACCGTGAAGAGGCTAACAAGGAAAATCTGCAAGATTATATTAAAAAAGACACAAAGTTAAAAAATGCACATTCTAAAAATCAAATAATTCAATCTGTTGAAGAAAGTGCATATAATGAGAGTGTTTTTGAAACTAAAAAAAGTGAATATGGTGGAGCTAAGTCAGAATAACGAATAGAGATATACCGTCAAAAAAGGAGCAGATGTTTATTATCTAAAATATGATAATAAACATCTGCTATTTTTGTTATAATATAATAATAGAAGATTACATAATTAAGAATAATAAAAAGAAAGGAATTAAGACATGATAAAAATGTATGGAGAATTTGAAATGCATTTAATGGAAGACGAGAAGCCTTCTATATATTTCAATAAAATAATAAATAATGAGAGCATATTTACAGAATATCCCTTCACATTATTAAGCTCATTAGTAGAAATTCCGCAATCTGCAGAGCATCACCCAGAAGGCAATGTATGGATTCATACAATGATGGTTGTAGATAATGCAGCGAAGGTAAAAGCATTAAGTGAAAATCCTAGAGCGTTTATGTGGGGTGCATTGTTACATGATTTAGGGAAAGCCCCTACTACAAAAATTAGAAAAGGTAAAATAACATCTTATGACCATGACACGGTTGGTGCAGAGCTTTGTAGAAAATTTCTTGAAACATTTACAGATGACCAGGAATTTATAAAACGAGTTACAGCTTTAGTCAGATGGCATATGCAAACTCTGTTTGTAATGAAAAATTTACCTTTTGGAGATGTAAAAAGTATGTCCCAAGAAATATCCATCAAAGAAATTGCACTGTTATCACAGTGTGATAGACTTGGCAGGGGTGAACTAAGTAAGGGTAAAATTAAAGAGGAAAAGGAAAATATTAAAGCTTTTATCCGTAAGTGCGAGGAGTATTTATCACACTCCAAATAATTTACATAATAAGAGTATATATTGTTACAACTGCTATTCGCTTCGCCAAGTAATTCTAAAATTTATTTTATTTATAACTACTAAAAAATGCAAACTCGCTGACGCTCAGACATGCATTTTTCTATACGTAGCCATAAATAAAATAAATTAAGAATTACTAAGGCTTGTTCAGATGCAGTTTACACAATATATACTATTATTAATAAATTTCAAATTATAAGAAGTACTTATAAAATATCTTTAAAGACTGAAAATTTGTCATGAAAACATATGGTATACTTATATGGTAAACAACGAAAGATAGTCATGGAGTACAAAAGAACTCATAGCCTGCGGCTATGAGAGTTTAAGAGATGTTGGAGATGATTACTATGAGATATGAAGGTGTAGTATATAGACCACCCAGTGAGGCAAAGAGTCTTATAGTGCAAGTTACTATCGGATGTTCACATAATGGGTGTAGCTTTTGCGGAATGTACAAAGAAAAGAAGTTTAGAATACGTGATTTAAAAGATATTATAGAAGATTTGGAGCAGGCTAAATTAACTTATGGAATAGTTAAAAAGGTATTTCTTGCAGATGGAGATGCGCTAGTGCTACCAACTAGTAAATTAAAATCTATATTAATAAAAATAAGAGAATTATTTCCTAAGTGTGATAGAGTAGGAATTTACGGCACTCCTAATGATATTTTAAGAAAATCTTTGGATGAACTTAGAGAACTTAAAGAGTTTGGTATTGGCATTGTGTATCTAGGGGTTGAATCTGGGAGCAATGAAATATTAAAAAGTATAAATAAGGGAGTAACTAACCAGGAGATGCTTATGGCAGGGCGCAAGGTTAAAGAAAGTGGTATAAAATTATCTACTACTTTGATTTCAGGAATAGGTGGAAAGTCAAAAAGTAGTGAGCATGCAATAGAATCTGCGAAACTTATAAGTGTTATAAACCCAGATTATGTAGGCTTATTAACTTTAATGTTAGAGAGTGGAACCCCCTTATATGAAGATGTACAAAAGGGTACTTTTCATATATTAACTCCAGAAGAAATAATGTATGAGACAAGAGAGTTCTTGCAAAATGTAGAAGTTACTGATTGTGTTTTTAGAAGCAATCATGCTTCAAATTATATGGCACTTTCGGGAACATTACCACAAGATAAAAATCAGTTGTTACAGGATATTGACTATGCACTGAAAGGTGAATATAGATATAAGAAAGAAGAATACAGAAGACTGTAAAAGGGGTGGATATTATGAAGACGAAAATTCTTAATCTACTTAAGGAAAGTGGAAATAATTTTTTGTCTGGTGAAAAAATAAGTGAAGAGCTAGGAGTTAGCCGCGCTGCTATCTGGAAATACATAAATATAATTAAAGAGGATGGCTACGAAATTGAAGCAATTTCAAGAAAAGGTTATAGAATAATCTCTTTACCAGATATACTTACCTATGAGGAAGTTAAAGACTATCTAAGTACGCAGTACATAGGTAAAAATATAATTTACTACGATTCTATTGGTTCCACCAATTTTATTGCTAAAAAATTGGCAGAGAGCGGAGAAGAACACGGCACAGTTATAATAAGTGAAGAACAAACAACAGGTCGTGGACGACTAGGGAGAAGTTGGGTATCTCCTAAATATAAGGGCATATGGATGTCAATAATCCTTAGACCAAACATAGTCACAGAAAATATCTCGCAAATAACTTTAATTGGAGCAGCTGCTGTTCAAAAGGCTATTATGAAAATGGGCATTAAAACTAGTATTAAGTGGCCTAATGATATAGTACTGAATAGTAGGAAAGTATGTGGTATATTAACAGAAATGAGTGGAGAAATAGATCATATTAATTACCTAATTATGGGAATTGGTATAAATGTAAACTTGGAAGAAAAAGATTTACCAATGGATCTAAAAAATGTGGCTACTTCACTTAAAATAGAGAGTGGTAAATATATGGACAGGAAGCTTTTACTTGCCAATGTCCTAAACATTTTTGAAGGGTTATATAATGATTTTGTGCAAAGTGGCAATATAAAAGAAACTATGGAGATTTGCAGAGAAAATTCCATACTTATAGGAAGTGAAATCCAATTAATAAATAGAGGAAAAGTAAGAAAAGCTAAAGCTATAGATATAAGCGATAGTGGAGAATTAGTAATTGAAAATCAACAAGGAACCATAGAATATATTGTTTCGGGGGAAGTTTCTATAAGTGGAGTTTATGGATATGGTATTTAAAAAATATCATTTTCATATAGACATATTAGTTAGATTAACGGTATAATGTGATTATTAAGTTTGAAAGGAGAATATTTATGGAAGAGAATAAAATTATATCAATGATGGATGAAGATGGCGAAAAGGTTGATTTTGAATTAGTGGAAATTATTGAATTAGATGAAAATAAATATGCACTATTAGCTCCTATAGGAGATGAAGAGGATGCTTTTGTCTATAAAATCGAAACAGTAGAGGGCAAAGATCAATATATTGCAGTAGAAGATGAAGAAGAGTTTGAAAGAGTACTAGAAGAATACGAATCAACTTTTGATGAGTAAATAACATACCAATAAACCTTAGCGGTTTATTGGTTTTTTATACTTGTAATTTATTTAATGATTTTATACAGGAGGTAAAATTTTGAATATAGTAGATATTGATATGGAAGCACTTATAGAAACAATTTCACATGAAGATGACAATTTAGGAAAAAGCTTTTTAGACACATATACCGGTGAGGTAATATATGTTCCCACAGAAGTGAGTTTAGCCTTAGAAAAGGGAACATTAAAAGATAATACCTTCGATTATTGGTTAAAAGAATTTGTTAGTGTAGCAATACTTATTAGCGAAGACACGGTTAATAGATATTTAGGCACTCCTCTAATAGATGAAGATTTTTATATAAGCACAATGAAGAAATATGTAAATAGCATAATTAGTAATATAGATTTAAAACAAGAATTACAAAAGGCGCTAAATAGTAAAGAACCTATAAAAAAGTTTAAACACGTTTTAATGGATAAACAAAATAAAACAGAAGAATGGTATAAATATGAAGATAATTGCATAAATGAATTTGTTATAGTCTGGTTAAAATCAAATGGTATTGAGATAAAGTACCTTAATTAAATTATAAAAAAAGCAGTTGTTTTATGGGAGATGTTTCTATTTTGCATTTTTTTTAAATTATAATAAAGGAGTGAGAAATATGGAAAGTGAATTTTATAATAAAATTCGAGAAAATCCAGTTATTGCAGCGGTAAATAATTTGGAAAAATTAGAAAAAGCCATAAAGTCTCCCTGCGAAATTATTTTTTTGCTTACAGGAAGTATCTTTAATTTACAAGAAATTGTTAATCATATTAAAACCCATGGTAAGAGTGTATATGTGCATTTGGATTTAATTGAAGGTTTTTCAAGAAATGTTTGTGCTTTAAAATATATAAATGAAAACATTAAGCCAGATGGAATTATAACTACTAAAAGTAGCCTTATTAGAGCGGCTAAGGAAATGGGCTTATTTTCAATTCAAAGGCTTTTCATGTTGGATGCATTGTCCCTGGAAAGTGGCATTAGTTCTATTAAAACAATAAAACCTGATGCCGTAGAAATTTTACCTGGAATTATACCAAGAGTAACAAAAATAATTAGTACAGAGGTTAATATTCCTATAATTACCGGTGGGCTAATTTCAGATAAAGAAGATGTAATTGCTAGTATTAAAGCAGGTGCTATTGGCGTTTCTACAAGTAAAGAAGAAATATGGTATATGTAATTACGCATATTTCTTCTTTTAATTAATTATAATAGAATATGATAAAATGTTTGGAGGTGTGTACATGTTAGCATATGAAGTTGCAATAAGGCTTCTCCTTGCGGTTATAGTTGGCGGCTTAATTGGATATGAGAGAGAATTTAAAAATAGACCAGCGGGTTTTAGAACCCATATTTTAGTATGCTTAGGTGCTGCTGTTACCTCAATGATACAATTGTATTCTCTTCAAGATGCAACTAATATGATAATTCAGAATCCAGAACTCCAAAATGCGTTAAAAGCAGATATTGGAAGACTGGGGGCACAAGTTATTACAGGAGTTGGATTTTTAGGGGCCGGGACTATTATACATGAGAAGGGATCGGTGAAAGGACTTACTACAGCAGCAAGTATATGGACAGTGGCGTGCATTGGGCTTGCAGTAGGTCTAGGTTATTACACTTTAACTATATTAGCGACTATATGTGTTTTTATAGTTTTAGTGTTTTTTAAGACGTTTGAAGCCAAGCTTTTTAAGAACAGTAATATTCTTAAAATAGAAATTCAATATAGCAACAAGAAAAACATGGTAGAAAAATTAGAACAGTACTTTGATGGTATGGGAATAAAAGTTAAGACTATAGACTTTTCTATTGAGGATGAAGATGAAAACCCAGATTATAGTACAACAATTTATACAATTTTAGCACCTAGACATATTAAGAGTAATAGAATTGTACAAAGATTATGTACTTTTGAAGAAATATACAAGGCGAATATAGTAGACTAAAAAAAGTATAGAATATTTGTTATGTAGATATTATATATATTAGAAATGCCTCAATTAATAATATGAAAATTAGTGTAAAAAGTAATTTTTTGAATTTATTCACAATTATCACCTCATTTATATTGTATGTTAAAGGGAGTGATAAAATAATTAAAGACAAAAAAATATATGTAAAAATTGCGAAAGAAAAGAGAGTCCTTATAAATAAGGGCTCTCTTTTCAGTTAAGAAATCTATCTTCTAGATTTAGCAACCTCAATATTCACTTTTCTACTATTTAACTTCTTACCAGAGCTATTGTTTAGGATAGCATCAACTAGGTTTGAAGGTACATCTAAAAATGAGAATTTATCTAAAATATCAATACGGCCAAGTTCATTTTTATTAATATTAGCTGTCTCGCATAAGAAAGATATAATATCTTTAGTCATAACTTCATCCATTCTTCCGATAGAAAGGAATAGTCTAACATTATCTGTTACTAATGTTGTTGTTACAGAATCATCTGCATAGTTATAGTTAACTTCTTTATCAAATATAATTTTGATTAGAGAAGCAGCTACATCTTCAGCACCAAATTCTTTTATAAGACCAATACCTAGTGGAAGAAAGTTTTCATATAAATTTTCATCTAAAACTAATTTTATAGAATCTAAAATAGTTTCTGATTTTGCTGCAAAAATATCTGTTATAGTAGGTACAGTTTTCTTAGTGATTATACTTTTAGTATCACGTTCAATTTGTCTTATAGCAGATGCTTCTCGTCTTGTAATAAGACTATAAGCTGTACCTTCTTTACCAGCTCTACCAGTTCTTCCAATTCTATGTATATATGATTCACTATCTTGTGGTAGATCATAATTTATTACATGAGTAACATCTTCTACATCTATTCCTCTTGCAGCTACATCAGTTGCAATTAGGTAATTCAAGTTACCATCTTTGAATTTTTTTAGAGTATTCATTCTTTGACTTTGTTTCATGTCTCCGTGCATACCTTCTACTGTATAGCCTCTTGGTTGTAATGCGTCTACTAACTCATCTACACCTTTTTTAGTTTTACAGAATAATATACAAGTTTTAGGAGCATCAACATCAAGAATTCTACATAATGATTCAAATTTATTTTTTGGGTTTACTTCGTAATAATATTGCTTAATCTTAGAAACGGTTAAAGACTTCTTTTCAATTGCAATAATCTTTGTTTCAGCATGCATATATTTTTTAGACAATATTTTAATAGCTCTTGGCATAGTAGCTGAGAAAAGTAAAGTCTGTCTATCTTCACTTAAATTACTTATAATACTTTCAATATCTTCAATAAAGCCCATGTTTAACATTTCATCAGCTTCATCTAAAACAAGAAATTTAGCATTAGCGAGTTTTAAAGTTCCTTTTCTAATATGGTCTAGCAATCTTCCTGGAGTTCCAACTACAATATCTACTCCTCTTTTTAAAGCAGAAATTTGTCTATCAATAGATTGACCACCATAGATTGGTAATATTTTAACTCTTTCATGTTTTGCGATACGTGAAAGTTCTTCAGCAACTTGAACAGCAAGTTCTCTTGTTGGAGACATTATTATTGCTTGAACTTTTCCATTTGATTTTTCCATTAGACTTAAAATAGGTGCACCAAAGGCTAATGTTTTACCAGTTCCTGTTTGAGCCTGACCTATAATATCAAAGCCTTGTAATACAACTGGAATAGCTTTTTCTTGGATGTCAGATGGATATTCAAATTTCAAATCTTGTATAGCGTGTAGTACTGATTCGCTTAGTCCTAGTTCATCAAATTTAAGTTTGTTTATTTTGTTCATTAAAATTCCTCTTTCTTTTCATAAAGTATCAAATACATCTCATATTAAAGTATATACAGAATAACAAATATTAAACCAAAAAAGCAAAAATAAATTGCTTTTTACAATTATTCAAAAAAATTCCTCAAAATTGAGTTCTTTTCAATAACATAAATAAGAGGTAATCCAATTCCATAACAGCAGACTAATTCTCCCCATGCGACTTGCAGCATACAAAGTATAAGGGGCATGTCTTTAAAATATAAAAGCTTTAACATAATGCCTATAATAAGGGCATTAATTACTACAGCAGGTAATGGAGCAAGTATTCTTTTGAATTTCAGTTTGCTTTTACCAATATAGTAAGTTGAAATCGCGGCTATAAATGTTGCAAGGGAACCGAAAATCATATCCATAATACCTAGTGGACTTATGATATTAGAAACTATACAACCAATTACCAGCCCTGGAATAGAAAAAGATGCAAAGTAAGGTAGGATAGTAAGTCCTTCAGCAATACGATATTGAATAACTCCAAAGCTGAAAAACGATAAGCTCAGAGTTAAAGCTGCATAAATAGCAGCTACCATTGCTGCAAAAACAATTCTTCTTATTTTTACAGACATGGTTCCTTCATTTAATTTAATATTCATTTTTGTGCCTCCATAGTTTTGTTTTGAGACAGGATGGTTACGAACTGTCTATGCGTATTCGACCGAACCTTAATTTTAGTGCATATTTCACCATTAGTCAACATATTTTTCTTATATTTTTGTAAATTATCACAATTATAATAGTATAAATATTCAGAAAAATACCAATCTTTTAAAATGAGAGTTCTACATTATGTCATTAAATTTCCAAATTAAAGTTAAAGTATACCAATGGAATTGTGCAATTTTGCTTCAAATAAATGATAAAAGAATATTGGTAAGAAAATAGTCTAATATAGTTAAAAGTATGATATAGTTAATCTATATATATATTTATTTTTTGATGTTTGTTAATCATTTGAAAATATTATAAAAGCTAATTAATGCAGTTTTTGCTTAAAGGAGAATATGATGAGTAAAGAAATTTTTAATACGGAACAAACGCAATTAAGTAATGGGATTAACCTTATAACTATTAAAAAGGATAGTCAAATCTCAGCAATTCATGCTGGAGTCAATATAGGTTCACTTTATGAAGAAAAAAATGAAAAGGGAATAGCCCACTTTATAGAGCACATGCTTTTTAAAGGAACTGAGAGCAGGACTAATGAAAAACTAAACAGTGATTTAGAAAATTTAGGTGGAGAATATAATGCATATACGGATTTTAATTGTACAGTATATAGCGCTACAATTTTAAATGAAGAACTAGAGAACGGACTTGCACTGATTGGTGATATGCTTTTAAATTCAACCTTTCCAAAAGATCAAATTGAAAAAGAGAGGGGAGTTATACTCGCTGAAATTAGAACAATTAATGATGATATTGAAGACTTAAGTTTTAAGAGAGTTAATGAGATTGCATTTATTAATAGTCCACTTAGGGTGGATACTATTGGTAATGAAAGCATAGTAAAAAAAGTTTCAAGAAAGCAACTCATCGACTTTTATAATAAATATTACGTGCCAAATAATTCTTTTATATCTATTGTATCTCCATTTGAACATGAGGACATAATAAATATGGTGAAGAAGTATTTTGGTAGTTGGACTAAAGGTCAATTCGAAAAGCGAAAAATAATATATGAGCATCACCGATTCGTAAAAGAAATTTCATATAAAAAAGAAATTGAGCAAAGCACCATATTATATTTATATACCTTCAATGGACTATCTAAAGATGAGGAATTAGCACTTAGAATACTAAATTATAAATTCGGGGAAAGTTCTAATTCTATATTATTTAGAGAACTCCGGGAAGAAAGAGGATTGTCCTATGATGTTTACACTCATTTAGATACTTCTAATAACGTTAAAACGCTTTATATTTATACATCGGTTTCAGAAGAAGACGTAGATGAGGCAATAAAAGTAATTGATTCTGCCATTATGGATATTGAAAGTGAAAAAATAGTTTTTGATGATAATACCATAGCTTTAATGAAGAAAATATTAAAAACTGCTATAGCATCAACATTAGAGGATTCTACGGATCTAGGCAATTATGTACTTCATCAGGCCATGGAAAATGAAGATATATATCAGTTCACTGAGGATATGAAAAACATGGGAAATATTAAGAGTGAAGACCTATATAATATTTCTAGAAAAGTATTACAAAAGCCAACAATTCATATATTTTTACCGGAAAAGAGAGGTTAGTTTTGGGTAGCATTATAACAAAAATTGAAGTTCAGAAAAATAACAAAAATAGAGTTAATATTTATATGAACAATGAATTCGCCTTCGCCTGTGATGCAGCACTTGTGTATATCCATAATATAACAAAAGGCGCGACTATTGAAAAACAGGGGTTACAAGATATAATAAATGAAGATAATTATATAAAGGGAAAAAACTGCGCACTACATTTTTTGGAAAGGAGCTTTAAATCATCTAAACAAGTAGTAGATAAATTAGTAGCAAAGGAGTTTGATAGTAAAACCATAGATAGGGTAATGGAGTTTTTAAAGCAATATGAGTTTGTTGATGATAAGCGATTTGTGGACTTGTTTATAAAGGAAAAAATTAAGACAAGTGGGAAAAATAAAATTAAGTTTACACTACTAAAAAAATATCTTCCAAAAGAATTAATTCAAGAAGCCCTTAATGAAATAACTTCTGAGCAGCAACTCAAAACTGCTTTGATACTCGGCGAAAAAAGAATGATGACACTGGCTAAGAGTGAAAAGGACACACAAAAACTTCATAAAAAAATAGCAGATTATCTAGTTCGAAATGGGTATGATTATCAAATAGTAAATGAGGTTTTGGATAAAATCACTAAAAATGATAGAAGCGAGCAGCCAAGTGAAAAGGAATCTTCTATAGATACATCTGAAGAAGATTATAATAAATTACAGGAACTCGCTAGTAAAAGATACAATGTATTAATTAAGTCAGAGACTCAGAAAATAAAGCTATATAAAAAGTTAGGAGACTATCTTTTAAGGCGAGGCTATAAATGGGATGAAATTAAAAAAGTGTTAGGAGATTTAATTAGTGGCGTGGAAGATTGAAACTTTGTTCAAAATTGCATAATAACGAAAGCAGGTGATAGATTTGTTTAAAGAGCCTTTAACCTTAATTTTATTATTACTCTTTATATACCCAGTAATTAAAGGGTTTATATATAAATTTTCATCTGAAAATTTAAAAGGATCTATTCAGGGAGCATTTCAAAGCGTTTCTTTTTTAGGTTCACTATTGTTAGGTATTTATTACACCAAAAAAATCTTTCTTCAACATAATGTAGGTATGTATGAAAAAATATATAAAAATATACCTTTAAAGGCTATAGAGTTTATTAATAGCAAACCATTAGTAATCTATGTATTATTCATGCCACTAGTGGTACTGATAATTTATAGTGTCATAAATTTTGTAGTTAATCTTATTAGTCACATTACTATTTACCCTTTGTTTGATAGCATTGAAGATAAGTTAAAGAATAAAAGTGTATTTTTTAAAAGATTTGTAGGAGCTATATTTCAAGTGCCTAAAGCAATATGCTATGTGATTGTTATTACTTTTATGTTGAATTTTCTGTCACTTCTCAAGATAACTGATTCATACAATAAGTACTTAGAAGAATCACAATTATATAATTATATATCTAAGGAAGTAGTTATTCCATTGACTAATTCGAAACTTGCAAAAAGATTACCTAATATAGTTAATAACTCTTTTAAAATAGTAGTAAAAGAAGCTAATACACAGGAGCCAAATTTACAAAACAAGCAAAATGTTATAACTTACTATAACGGTATTACCTTGGAACAGGGGGTTCAATCTAATGATGAAATTAATAAGTTTGCAATTAATCTTACAAAAAATAAAAATGGAACTAGGCAAAAGGCAGAGCTCATTTATAACTGGGTAGGTAGTGAAATAGTATATGATGATGCAAAAGCAAATAGAGTATTAAATAATGATTTAGGAGTGAAATCCGGTGCCGTTCCAACCTTTAACTCGAAAAGTGGAATATGCTTTGATTATGCGTGCTTATTTGCAGCTATGAGTAAAGCTAATAATATAAAGGTAAGAATTATAACTGGTCAAGGGTTTAATGGAAATAATTGGGTAAGTCATGCCTGGAATCAAGTATATTTAGAGGGAGAAAATAAATGGATTAATGTAGATCCTACATTTTTAATTGGTGGGGATTACTTTGATAGTGAAAGATTTGTTATCGACCATAAGCAGCAAAGCATAGCTGGAGAATGGTAAAAGAGATTTATTATAGAATAGCCCCCTATATTTTAGGGAGCTATTCTATAACTTTTTAATAATAAGTTAATGGCTTTTTCGCAATCTTCGTCTTCATTATTTAGTGTCCAAGCAGTATTGAAGTAATATAATGCTTTTGGCTTGTTGAGGCACATGGCATAACAGTAGGCTAAATTGAAGAAATATTTGCTCTCCCTACGTAAGTCTATAGCATCATGAAATATGGGTATTGCTTTTTCATATTCTTTTAAGTGAATAAAACATACTGCGGTATTATATAGTGCACCAGCCTCATTGTCTTTCATTTCTGCAGCTTTTTTATATAGAGCAATTGCTCTATTGTAGTCCTTAGTATTGTATATGTCGTTAGCCTTTTGAAAATAGTCCATTTTACCCTCCTTATACTTTTCCAAAGAGTTATAGATTTGTTATTCTAATGCACATAAAAATAAATGATAAGTCAAAGATGTAAAAAAACTAGCATACTGGGTTGTTATTTATTTTAATGTACATAAATAAGGATATTACTATTTTGCATTTATTATTACATATAAATACTGTCCAAGGATTATAATTATATTCACATAAAATCAAATTTTATTTATTTTTGCCTACTACTTTTCTTTCGATAAATGCAACCATTTCATACATGAGGTAAGCTAAGATGGAAAGTATTACTATACTCATCATTACCATGTCTAGTTGAGAAATTTGACCGCCAAAAATTATAAGGAATCCTAGTCCGTTTTTAGCCACTAAGAACTCACCCATTATTACACCCACCCATGATAGCCCTACATTAATTTTCAATGCAGAAATAAGAGTCGGTATGGATGCGGGAATAATTAGATTAATTAGTATTTGGAATTTAGAAGCTCCGAAGGTTTTTAAAAGCTTAATTTTATCTTCATCCACTTCTTTAAAGCCGCTTAGTATGCTTATTATAGTCACTACTATGGATATTAAAAGTGCAATTACTATTATTGCCTTTATTCCGTTGCCTACCCAAAATATAATAATAGGTGCAAGAGCTACTTTAGGCAGTGCATTTAATACTATTAAGTATGGATCCAAAACTCTTGAAACAAAATCGGACCACCATAATAGGATTGCAATTAAAGCACCTAAAATTGTCCCAAGTACAAAGCCTACTACTGTTTCAAAACAGGTTATAAAGATATTATAAAGTAGTGAACCTTCAGCATATATCTGTATAAGCGAATCATACATTTTTGATGGAGTACTTGTTAAGAAAGAATCAATCCATTTTAATCTGCCAGCTATTTCCCACAAACTAAAAAAAGCAATTAGTATTACTAATCGTGTAAGAATAACACAGTATTTCTCCCTTTTTACACTTTGAATATAATTTTTGTGTTCATCGCTTTGAATCAACATTGTTATTCATCTCCTTCCAAATTTCATTGAAATAAACTCTAAAATCTGGAGCTTCTCTACGTTTTAAAGGGAGAGAAAAATATTCTTCAAACTTAAGGGTTATGTTTTTAATAACTATAGCAGGCCTATTTGAAAGAATAATAATCTCATCTGACATAGAGATGGCTTCTGAAATATCATGAGTTACCATTATAGTAGTCTTTTTTTCTTTTTTTATGATTTCATAAACTTCATCACTAATGTTTAGTCTAGTTTGATAGTCTAGTGCTGAGAAAGGTTCATCTAAAAGAAGTACTTCAGGTTTTAAAGCTAAGGTCCTAATTAGAGCAACTCTTTGGCGCATGCCACCAGATAATTCTCTGGGATGATGATTTCTAAATTCCCAGAGATTATATCTTATTAAAAGATTTTTCACCATATCCTTATTTTCATCCGTAATACAATGGTTAATTTTAAGACCTAAAAGTACATTGTCCCATACAGTTAACCAATCAAATAATTGATCCTTTTGAAACATATATCCAATCTTTGAAAAGCTTGAACAATCATCACAATTTTTAATAACTATTTCTCCATTAGAGGGATTAATTAAGCCTGCTATTATATTTAATAGAGTGGATTTTCCACAACCAGAAGGACCTACAATGCTTAAAAAGTTACCTTCTTGTACACCAAAAGAGATATTCTTTAAAGCTGGAGTTTCTGCAGTTAGCGAATGGTAATTCATGGATATATTATTAATCTCTACTTTAATCACTTTATCATCTCCTTGAAAGATATACTTTAGTATATGAGTTTTAATAATGTATTGTTAACGACATTTAAGAAGGAAGGTACTCTATTTTTATATTAGGGGTATACATACTATAATATTGAAAAAACTTCAGAGGGCGTATAAATTACCTTCTGAAGTGGTTAATAGTACAGCTTTGAAATATTATTGCTATTGAGTTATAATGTAATATATTTATATGTTAATTTTCTGTAAATGTAGTTGATATTTATAGAAAATTTGAATAATATGTAATTAGTAGAAATTGTAATATGGAGGGTATGCAGTGCAGTACGGAAAATAAAATTGATTTTCTAAGAGTATAGATACTATATAGGAATAATTAGGTTATTAACTCAAATTTTAAATAATTTGAATAAAAATGAGTATTGAATAGGGCTGCATAAACATTTATAATTAAATATTAGGTTTTAAAAATAAGAATAAATTCAAACCTTCGGGGAAAGAGAAGATAAATATGAAAAAAATATTAAATGTTGGATTAGATGTGGGGTCGACTACTGTTAAAATAGTAGTACTAAATCAGCAAGAAAAAATAATTTATAGTAAATATCAGAGGCATTTTTCTGATATAAAAAGTACAATAGCTGATATCTTATACGAAGCTTATGATAATTTTAAAGATTGCAATATTACTATAATGGTGACAGGTTCTGGTGGACTAGCTTTATCTAAATGGCTGAATATTAAGTTCATTCAAGAAGTTGTAGCTAGCACTTATGCTATAGAAAATATTATTCCAAGAACTAATGTGGCTATTGAGCTAGGTGGAGAAGATGCAAAGATTATATATTTTGATGGTGGCATTGATCAAAGAATGAATGGTACATGCGCCGGAGGTACTGGTGCATTTATTGATCAGATGGCATCACTGCTTCAAACGGATGCCACAGGGCTTAATGAACTTGCAAAGGCCCATAAAACTATATATCCCATTGCAGCTAGATGCGGAGTTTTTGCAAAAACTGATATTCAACCCTTATTAAATGAAGGGGCTGCAAAAGAAGATATTGCTGTATCAGTTTTTCAGGCAGTAGTTAATCAAACTATTAGTGGGCTTGCTTGTGGTAGACCAATCAAAGGGAATGTTGCATTTTTAGGAGGACCATTATATTTCTTATCTGAACTTAGAAAAAGATTCGTTGAAACCTTAAAATTAACAAAGGAAGAAATTATTTTTCCAAAGGATTCTCAGTTATTTGTTGCACTAGGAGCGGCTATGGCATCAAAGGATGAGTACACTATTTCCTTTGATGAATTAAAAGCACAACTTCCAAAGCTTAAGGAAGCATCCGCACAGGAAGTTCAAAGGCTTAGACCATTATTTATAGATGAGGAAGAGCTACAAGCTTTTAACGAAAGACAGAGCCAATATAAGGTAGAAAGAAGAGAATTAAATGGCTACAAAGGGAATTGTTTTTTGGGGATAGATGCTGGGTCTACTACTACTAAAGCTACGCTTATCGATGATGGGGGTGCACTTTTATACTCTTATTATGGAAGTAATGAAGGCAACCCATTAACTTTAGTTAGAAAAATATTAAAGCAAATATACACTATTTTACCTAGCGATGTAATTATTCGAAATTCAGCAGTGACAGGTTATGGTGAAGGGTTAATAATGGCTGCATTAAAAGTAGACATTGGAGAAATTGAAACTATAGCTCATTACAAGGCCGCGGAATTCTTTTTACCAGGAGCAGATTTTATATTAGACATTGGTGGACAAGACATGAAATGTTTAAAAATAAAAGATGGCGTCATTGATAGTATAATGCTAAATGAAGCTTGTTCCTCTGGCTGTGGTTCTTTTATAGAAACCTTTGCTCAGTCTTTAAATATGGAAATAGAGGATTTTGCAAATGTAGCCTTAAGTTCTAAAAGTCCAGTGGACCTAGGATCAAGATGCACTGTGTTTATGAATTCAAGAGTTAAGCAAGTTCAAAAGGAAGGTGCCTCTGTAGGGGATATATCAGCAGGTCTTTCATATTCAGTTATAAAAAATGCTCTACTAAAGGTTATTAAAATAAGAGATCCAAAGGACCTAGGCACAAAGATAATTGTTCAAGGTGGAACTTTTTATAATGATGCAGTACTTAGGGCTTTTGAATTAATTTCAGGAAGAGAGGCAGTTAGGCCAGATATTGCAGGTCTAATGGGAGCTTTTGGGGCTGCACTTATTGCAAAGGAAAGAACGCAAGAGGGGGGAATTTCTACATTATTAACACTCGAACAATTGGATAGTTTTAAAGTAGAAACGACCATGGGTAGATGCAAACAGTGCGAAAACCAATGTGTTCTTACAATTAATAAATTTGATGATGAGAGGAAATTTATATCTGGAAACCGTTGTGAGAAAGCACTAGGTCTTAGCGATAAAAAAGAAAAAATTCCTAATGTCTATGACTATAAATACAAAAGAATATTTAATTATATTCCATTAAAGAAAGAAGAGGCCTTTAGAGGAGTAATCGGCATTCCTAGAGTGCTTAACATATATGAAAATTATCCATTTTGGTTTACTTTTTTTACAACTTTAGGCTTTAGAGTAGAATTATCTCAAAGATCTTCTAAAAAGGTATATGAAATGGGAATAGATACTATACCCTCAGAATCTGCTTGTTATCCTGCTAAAATTGTTCATGGGCATATAATGAGTCTTATAAATAATGGAATAGACATTATATTCTATCCTTGTATTCCCTATGAGAAAAAAGAACAGCCAGGAGCAGACGATCATTATAATTGTCCCATAGTAACTTCCTATCCTGAAGTGATAAAAAATAATATGGATATATTGAAGGAAAGAAATATTAAATTCTTAAGTCCTTTTATTTCTTTAGACAATGATAAAAAATTAGTTAGTAGATTATCTGATGAGCTATCATGTTTTGCCATCCATAAAGATGAAATTGCAAAAGCTGCTAAAAAGGCGTGGACTGAAACTGAAAAGGTAAAATTGGATATTCAAAGTAAGGGCGAAGAAGTAATTGAATATATTAGGAGAACTGGAAAGAAGGGTATAGTTTTAGCTGGGAGACCTTATCATATAGATCCAGAAATTAATCATGGCATCCCCAGTGTAATAACGGATTTCGATATGCCTGTACTTACAGAGGATTCTGTGGCTCACTTAGGTGTTGTTGAAAGACCTTTAAGAATAGTAGATCAGTGGGTATATCATTCTAGGTTATATGCTGCAGCTAGTTTTGTAGCCTTGGAGCCAAATATTGAGCTAATTCAGCTAAATTCTTTTGGTTGTGGACTTGATGCAGTTACTTCAGACCAGGTTCAAGAGATTTTAGGGAATAGTGGAAAGATATATACAACTTTAAAAATTGATGAAGGAAATAATTTGGGAGCAGCGAGAATTAGAATTAGGTCCTTAAAGGCCGCCCTTAATGAAAGAGATAAAAATGGGACTTTGCCAAAGAAAACTGAGGAGGTCCACAGCAGGATTATTTTCACTAAAGAAATGAGAAAAAAACACACGATTTTATCTCCACAAATGTCTCCAATACATTTTCAATTTATACAGGAAGCGTTCAATTCATCAGGATATAATTTAGAGATTTTACCTTCAGTAGATACTGAGGCTGTAGAGGAAGGTTTAAAATACGTAAATAATGATGCTTGCTATCCTACAATAATCGTAGTAGGTCAAATAATTGCTGCGTTAAAATCAGGTAGATATGATATAGAAAATACCTCTGTTATAATTTCTCAAACTGGTGGAGGATGCAGAGCTACAAATTACATTGGATTCCTTAGGAAAGCATTAAAGGAAGCAGGATTCCCAAAAGTTCCAGTGGTATCATTAAATGCTGCTGGACTTGAGTCAAATCCAGGGTTTAAATTCTCACTTTCATTGGTTAAAAAATCATTAATGTCCTTGGTGTACGGAGATTTACTTATGAGAATGCTCTACAAGGTTAGGCCATACGAGAGGATACTTGGCTCAGCTAATTTACTTTATGAAAAATGGGTGAAAAACTGTAAAGAAGCAGTAATAAAGGGCAAACGCCAAGAGTTTAAAAATAATATTTCTTCTATGGTGGCTGATTTTGATAATTTAGAACTTAAAAATATTCTGAAACCTAAGATAGGTCTAGTAGGAGAGATTTTAGTTAAGTTCCACCCTACAGCTAACAATAACATTATAGATGTTATTGAAAATGAAGGTGGAGAGGCAGTTATGCCTGATTTAATAGACTTTTTCCTATACTGTGCTTATGATGCTAATTTTAAACATGAATATTTGGGAAAGAGTAAGAAGGATAAAATATTAAATGATATAGCAATTGCATATATAGAAAGTTTTAGAAAACATATGAAATTAGTGCTTGGCCATAGTAAAAGATTTCACGCACCAAAGAATATACAAGAATTAGCAAAGGGAGCAGAACCTATTTTATCCTTGGGTAATCAAACAGGTGAAGGTTGGTTTTTGACTGGTGAAATGGTAGAACTAATTGAAAGTGGTACAAAAAATATAGTGTGCATGCAACCTTTTGCTTGTCTTCCTAATCATGTGACAGGTAAAGGGATGATTAAAGAATTAAAGAGAAGGTACCCAGGAGCAAATATAACTGCTATAGATTACGATCCTGGTGCCAGTGAAGTAAATCAAATTAATAGAATAAAGCTAATGATGTCTGCTGCTTTAAAGAATCTTGAGGGTGAAGTAGAGGTTGAAGATTCTCAAGAGGAAATAGCTAGTGATAAAAAAATAGACTAGTAAAAAAGTATGAAATTTCTCCTGCGTGCCTTGTAATATGAGCTCGAAACTTGAAGTTTGATTTAGAAATTTTTCTTATATTATGCTATAACGAAAAGTATATATTGCTAGAATGCTATCACTTTGCTAAGCAATTCTAAAATTTATTTTATCTGCATCTGCTAAAAAACATTAACTCGCTTTCCCCTTAGTATTCCTCATGGGCACACAACAATTCTCAATTGTTGTGCGCTCAAACAAATGTTTTTCTTAACGCATCTGCAGATAAAATAAATTTTGAATTACTAAGGCTCGTTCGAATGCATTCTGCGCAATATATACTTTTGTTAGCATAATATAAGAAAAATACTTAATTCTAAATTTCAATAGTTTCAGTGTTTCGTATTGCATGTCTCTTGTGGTAAATTTCATACTTAGATATGGTGAACAGCTCTATGTGTATTTATTGGAGGAGACAAAATAATTATAGATTCTACTCCGTACAATGGGGTTTAAGATAAAAAAGTATGAAAATTCTCCGTAGTGACTTGCAATAAGAAACGACAAAACTATTTAAATTCCATTTAGAAATTATTCTTTTGCAAATATAAAATTCTCGTGAGCCTGCCAGGACGTCAGGCTGGCGAACCTGAGGCAGGAAGCCGAATGTGAGCGGTAGAGAATTTTATATGAGCAAAAGATTAGAATTTCTTAATGGAATTTCTTGTTTTGAGTTCGTTTGCAAGGCACGAAGGAGAATTTTCATACTTTTTATGAGAGCATCCTAAATGCCGAACCTTAAGTGTATAGCTTTAAATTTTATTTTAGATCTTTTACTACTTTTTCAGCAAAGGTATTATTGACAATTTTATCAAATGCAGGTCTTTGAGGGATTAAATCTGCTTTGTAAGATTGAATTATATCCATAAGTCTTGTTAAGTCATCGGATTTTAATATTGGGTCTGGTGAAAAAGCGTTTATATTTCTATAATTTTTAATAGACTCAATAAGCACAGCATCATCTGCACCAGGGAAGAAAGACTTTATTGAACTAATTACTTCTTCATCAGAATGACTATTTACCCATTTTTGGCCTTTATAAATTGCTCTAGTAACTTTTTCTATTATTAATGGATTTTTTTCTATATAAGATTTTGTTGCAAAAAAGCAAGTATACGGCATGGTTCCAGCAGATGCGCCTACGGAGGCTACAATTTGTCCGGAATTATCTTTTTTCATCATACTAGCAGTAGGCTCAAAAAGAGTAACATAATCACCTGTACCTCCCTTGAAAGCTCCAGCTGTAGCTGTGAAGGCTAGGTTCGTAATAAGTTCGATGTCTTTGCTTGGGTCAATACCATGATTCCTTAAAACATACTCTAAAGCCATTTCAGGTACTCCCCCAGGTCTTCCACCTATTACAGTTTTACCCTTTAAGGATTCCCAGTTAAAGTCTGTTTCAGCTTTTCTAGCTACTAAGAAAGCACCGTCTTTTTGTGTTAATTGTGCAAATATTACGGGATAGTCTGCACGCTTTTGATTATAAATGTAAATAACTTGTTCTGGTCCACAGAAACCTATATCTACAGCATTACTTAAAACTTGCTGCATGGTTTTGTCTGCTCCTTGGCCAGTTGAAAGGTCAATTTCAATACCTTCTTCTTTAAAGAAACCTTGAGAAATAGCTGCATACATAGGTGCATAGAAAATAGAGCGAACTACTTCATTTAATTTTACTTTTACGAGTGTATCATTAGTGGCTTTTTTACAACCAGAAAATAAAGTTGTTATTAAGGCAAGAGATAAAAGTATTGAAAAAATTGAAATTTTTTTAATCTTCATAGATACCTCCATATTATAAAGTTGTTATGGTTATATAATATGAAATATTATGTAGATGTGACATTCTAAATTAATTCTAATTTAAGTAATGAAATATCTTGACATATATATATATGAAGAGATATAATTAAGAATAAATTAAAATTTTATAATCCTTAAAAAGCTTAGATGAAGAGGAGTAAAGGTAAATTAATATTAAGAGAGGAAGATCCATAGGTTGTAAGATCTTCTATATGAAAAACCTTGAAGGTAGCTTCGGAGCTTCTTTGTTGAATTTATGTAATAATAATTAGTAGACAAAGACGGTTATCTTAATCGTTAAATTATTAAGAGCCTGTAGATATTTGCAGGAAAAAAGGTGGTACCGCGAGTTCTTCGTCCTTTTATAGACGAAGGCTCTTTTTTTATTGTTTTTTTAAAATTATGGCCCAAACAAATTTACATAATAAATATTATCTAGGAGGAGTTAATCATGGAAGAAAATAATAATATTGCTAAGAATTATGATCCAAAAGATTTTGAAGAAAGACTTTACGCAATGTGGGAAGAAAAAGGATATTTTACTCCAGATGTGGATAAAAATAAAAAGCCCTTCACAATTATGATGCCACCACCGAATATTACAGGGAAATTACACTTAGGTCACGCTCTTGATAATACGCTTCAAGATATTTTAGTAAGAACTAAAAGAATGCAAGGTTATAGCACCTTATGGCTTCCGGGAGAAGACCATGCTAGTATTGCAACAGAAGTAAAGGTTGAAAATGAACTTTTAAAGCAAGGATATAAGAAAAAAGAAATGGGAAGAGAAGCCTTTCTAGAGAAAGTTTGGCAGTGGACTGATGAATATAGAGAAAAAATAAGAGGGCAATTAAAGAAAATGGGTTGTTCTGCTGACTTTACAAGAGAAAGCTTTACTATGGATGAGAACTTAAATCATGCAGTAAGAGAAGTTTTCGTTAAGTTATATAATGATGGGCTTATTTATCAAGGAAATAGAATAACAAACTGGTGCCCTAAATGTATGACAGCAATTTCAGATGCCGAAATAATATTTGAAGAACAAGCAGGTCACTTCTGGCATATAAAATATCCAGTAATAGGCACTGATGAATTTTTAGAAATAGCAACTACAAGGCCGGAAACTATGCTTGGAGATACAGCTGTGGCAGTAAATCCTAAAGATCTTCGTTATTCACATTTAGTAGGGAAAACATTAATACTGCCTCTAGTAAATAGAGAAATACCAATAGTTGCAGATGATTACGTTGATTTAGATTTTGGAACAGGTGCAGTTAAAATTACTCCAGCACATGATCCTAATGACTTCCAAATAGGAAAGAGACATAATCTACCTGAAATAGTGGTTATCAATGAAAATGGAACTATCAGTGAAGGTTATGGGAAATATTCAGGTCTTGATAGATATGATGCAAGAAAGCTTATTGTAGAAGATTTAGATAGTGCAGGACTACTGGTTAAAATAAAAGACCACGTTCACAATGTAGGTACTCATGATAGATGTTCTACTACTGTAGAACCACTGTTATCGAAACAATGGTATGTTAAGATGGAATCACTTGCAAAGCCAGCTATAGAGGCTGTACGGGAAAATAAAACTAAATTTGTTCCAGATAAATTTGATAAAACCTACTTTCATTGGATGGAAAATATTCAAGATTGGTGTATATCAAGACAATTATGGTGGGGTCATAGAATTCCAGTGTGGTATTGCAAAGATTGTGGAGAAATTATAGCTTCAGTTAATGCGCCAACTAATTGTACTATATGTAATAGTGTAAATTTAGAGCAAGACAAAGATGTTCTTGATACTTGGTTCAGTTCAGCATTGTGGCCTTTCTCAACACTTGGTTGGCCAAATAATACAGAAGATTTAAAATACTTTTATCCAACCAGTGTTTTAGTAACGGGTTACGACATTATATTCCCATGGGTTGCAAGAATGATTTTTTCAGGACTTTATAATTTAGAGGAAGTACCCTTTGAAACGGTATTAATCCATGGAATGGTTAGAGATGATCAAGGAAGAAAAATGTCTAAGTCACTGGGCAATGGTACAGACCCATTAGACGTAATAGAAAAATACGGCGCAGACGCTTTAAGATTCTCACTTGCTACAGGAAATGCACCAGGCAGCGATATGAGATTCTATGAATCAAGAGTAGAAGCAGCGAGAAATTTTGCAAATAAAATTTGGAATGCTTCTAGGTTTGTTATGATGAACGTAAAGGAAGAGTTAATGACACAATACAAAGATAATAAAAACT
>JGI24142J45722_1000026_pt1 | contig 80247 bp, 59 predicted proteins | sample BarGraIncu00431A_FD_45722 | JGI IMG/M metagenome (IMG submission 45722) | reverse complement strand
CGTGTTGTCTTCCACAATCAATACCAGTGGCTTGTCGGTTTGCAGATTAACAGTTTCTGAGACATCTTCCTCCGATTCCAGGATCATCAGGTCATCTTCCCTCACAGCATGGGAGCTCAGGGTTGGATACTGTTCCACCACCGGTATTTCCTTTTGTTTGAAAGGGATTTGCACGGTGAAGATGCTGCCTTTNCCTTCTTCACTAGTTATGCTGATAGTTCCATTATGCAACTCCACCAGCATTTTGGTGAGATGCAGCCCGATACCTGAACCTGAAGCGCGGCTATCCACCTTGTAGAATCGGTCGAAGATACTATGGGCATGTTGTTCAGAGATGCCTACCCCATTATCCGATATGGTGAGTTGGGCAAAAGACTCATCATTTATTAGTATTTTAGTCAGATGTACATCAATCCTGCCGTTTTCGGAAGTAAACTTAAATGCATTGGAAAGGAGGTTATAGCATATCTTTTCCATTTTATCCGAATCGAACCACAGGGTATAGTCTTCATCGGAAGCCGTAAATGAAAAATGAATATGCTTCTTTTTCCCGAATTCGATAAATGAATCACAGATTTGTGACACAAAGAGTTTTAAATCGGTGAAGGTGAAATACATTTGCATTTTCCCGTTTTCATACCTGCGGAAATCAATGATCTGGTCGATTAATTTAAGCAGTACATGCACGTTTTTACGCATCAACTGAATCAGACGTTTCCCTTCTGTGTTCACTGTTTCTTTTTCCAGACTATCCAATGGCCCCAGGATCAGGGTAAGCGGTGTCCGGAACTCATGGGATATATTGGTAAAAAATACCAGTTTTGCCTGTGTCGCTTCTTCCAGGTTTTTGGAAAGTACGACCAACTGGTCGCGTTGCTCTGATAATTCCTCTTTTTGCTTATTGATGGCAATGTTCTGTGCTTCGAGAATCTTATTTGATTTATTCTTACTGCTATAAGCCCTGATAAGTAATATCAATAAAACAGTAATTAAAGAGAGAATAAGTAACGAACTGAACAACAGAATTCGTTGCGAACTATATTTAGCCAGATTTTTATTCAGGACGGTATTAAGAAGGCTGATACGGGTTTGATGCTGGATAATCTGGTCGGTCTGCAGCTTAAGAACCCGGGCATTTGTTTTATCTACAACGGCGGTATAGAGGATATTATCTCTGACAAATGGTTCGTTGTTTAAAATGTGTACGGCAGTCTGAATGGCTTTTTCACCACCGGTAGGGTAAATAAAAGTGGCATCCAGGATACCGCTAATCACTTTCTGTATTCCGCCTTCGGTTCCGGGAAGNGCGTCGATACCCAGCAATACTGGTTTCTTAATCCCGCTGAATACTGTCAAAGCTTCGTGAGCACCTGTTGCCATTTCGTCGTTATGGGCAAAAACAAGATCAATGGGGATATTGTTATGAAGGGCTTCAGTCATTCTCACCTTAGCCTGTTTGCGTAGCCAGCCACCATCATTCTGATAAACNACCTTTATACCCGGATACTTATCAATAACATTCATAAACCCGTTATGGCGTTCAACGGCTGGAGTAGATCCATTCAACCCGCGTATTTCAGCAACATTCCCTTTGCCGTTTAACAAGTTGGCTGCATAAACTCCCACCTCTTTGCCAATTTCAAAATTATTAGCACCTACGAAAGCGGTATATTTACCGGAATTGATTTTACGATCGACCAATACTACCGGAATACCTTCGAGCATTGCTTTTTCAATAACAGGTGTGAGGGGGATTGCTTCGTTAGGGGAAACTATGATCAGGTCGACTTTATCGGCAATAAAACTTTCAATGTCGCGAATCTGTTTCTGATTACTATCGTGTGCAGTTTTAATCCTGATTTCTATGCCGGGNTAAAAGGAAGCTTCCCGTTGCATTTCGCTGTTCATNGTACGCCGCCACGCATCGTCACTGCATTGGGAGACACCAATTACGTTGGTTTTGTTGGTTTTCTCCCCGGTACAGGATGCTAANNCGACAAGTATGAATAGAAAGACTATTGAGAAGTATCTTTTCATGGTATTAGTAGGTTTGAGTGAAAGGTCAACACTCAATTNGGAATCAAAAGTAATGAAATTTTTGGTAGTTGTGGATGTAAAAAGCTACTATTCCAATACGAACAAACAATAAACCGGTCGAACTGTTTAATCCGACCGGTTTAAAAAGGAGAATAGCAAATTAAACAAGTTTTTTTACCCTCGATAAAAGGGCTTCAGGCAATACGGGCATGGCTCCATGTTGAGTACAAACATAAGCTGACACATCAACGGCTAACTGATGGGCATCCATAATACTTTGCCCGTGTAATAACGAAGAAACAAAAGCGGCTGTAAACGAATCGCCTGCACCTACCGTATCTGCCACTGCCACTAATGGTGTTGGCTTGAACGATGTCTCGTTTTGTGTAACCACATAACTTCCTTCCGTTCCTTTGGTGAGCACCACNATTTCAAGATCACAGCTATGAAGCAATTGGTTACAGATTTCCAATTCAGTTTTAGATTCCCAACCGAATAAGCGACCTACGATAATAATTTCTTCGTCGTTTATTTTAAGTATATTACAACGGGAAAGTGCATTTTTAATGAGTTCAAGTGTATAAAAATGCTGGCGGAGATTGATATCAAATATCTTGAGTGCAGTCTCNGGGACACAATCCAGAAAACGGTTGATCGTTGTCCGTGAAACGCTGTTACGCTGAGCCAATGAACCGAAGCAGACAGTCTCTGTCCTGTGAGCCAGAGCTTCCATTTCGGAAGTAAAAGGAATATTATCCCAGGCTACNTTCTCACATATTTCATATTGGGGTATCCCGTTCCCGTTTACAGTCACCTGCACTGTACCTGTGGNATAGGGAGTTTTTTCAATTAAGTACTTCAAATCCTTGCAACTGAGATTTTCAATAATCTCTTTCCCTAACGGGTCATTCCCAATAGCACTGACGGCATATCCTTCGTACCCAAACTGCGAAACATGGTAGGCAAAGTTAGCGGGTGCTCCACCCAGCACTTTCCCTTTTGGGAATACATCCCATAATATCTCGCCCAATCCTACTATAACGTTTCTACCCCCAACCCCTAAAGGGGAGTTGATGNTAGTTTCGTCTTGTGTATTTTTCATATCATTTGTTTTAAATAATCAGTTGTAATCTTTCTTCCTTCCCTCTTAGGTGTCGGGGGNCATTATTTCAAACCCAGTTCTCTTTCTATTTGTTCAAGTGATTTGCCTTTTGTTTCGGGAATCCATATTTTTACAAATATAAATGCAACAATACTGAAACCTCCAAAAANAGCAAACAAATACTGCAACCCAAATGCTCCATGAATAATAGGTGCNAAATATACGGTCAGGAATGTACACAACCAACTGACAGCAGTTGAAAATGACATGGCAACCCCTTTGATCCTGTTTGGATATATTTCGGAAATAATAACCCACATGACAGGTGCAAACGAAGCGGCGAAGAATGAAATATAAAGCAGNAAGGCTACCATGACACCAATTCCGTTTTGTACGGGTTTAGAAAATTCTAAACTCAGATAGGCTAATGAAATGATCATTCCTACGGCACCCCATAACAACAATGTTTTGCGACCTTTCTTATCCACAAGCCATAAAGCNACAATGGTCATCAGAAAGTTGACAAACCCTACAATCATGGCCTGCATCATCGAGTCCAGCTTAGCAGAACCGGCAGCCTGGAATATATCCGGGGCAAACATGATCACCGCATTGATACCGGTAATTTGTTGCAACGCTGCAATAATGGTCCCGATTAAAACAAGCTTCCCTGTCTTTCCTTTAAACAGTTCGCTGAATGAAACTTTATCCTTGTTCTTTTCTGCTGAAATGGTACGTTCCATTTCAGGCAATTCCTGATCAACCAGTTCTTNTCCGCCGATACTTGTAAGCACCTGAATTGATTCTTCTTTCTTGCCATGTGCCAGTAACCAGCGAGGACTCTCAGGAAACTTAGTAATCAGAAAAATGAAATANATCACCCCGAACACTGCCGGAACGACCAACATATACCGCCAGCTGTTTTCGCCCANACCTAACAGGAAGTAATCGAATATATAGGCTAATACAATCCCTATTGTAATGGCAAACTGATTGAAAGATACCAACCGACCACGTTGCCTGGCAGGTGCTATTTCTGAAATGTACATTGGTCCCACAACCGAAGTGGCACCAACAGCCAGACCGGACAATACCCTGAATAGAGTAAGCATGATGGCAGAACCGGAAAGGGCACAACCCAATGCAGAAATAACATAAAGCACGGCAGTGGTGAGCATTACTTTTTTCCGTCCGTATTTTTCAGTAAAATTACCGGTAAATAGAGCCCCAATAAGACACCCAATGGTCAGTAATGAGGCAACAGTTCCCAAACCACTGTTTGTAAGTGAGAAATGGCCTCTAATCATGTCGTTGGCACCTGAAATCCCTGCCATGTTCAACCCGAAAAGCAATCCTCCATTTACGGCTACAAACGTAATCCAGTAAATATATTTGTTATTCTTCATAAAATAGATTTATTTAATATTATAGATAGTGATATTTTCTGTGTTCAACCGACCTTCACTGGTAAAGAAAGTCATACTGTTCATTATTTCAGTTGGGAAAAAGATGGAAGACATGGCAATTTCACCATTGTCGATAAAGATCTCAGCGGAAGCTTTGTCAATAAGTAAACGGACATTGTAACTGTCTTTGGTTACTAATGGCGCACTGGTTCCTGATTTGAATTTGTTATTGAAATTTATGATACCGCTTTTATCCCTGTCGATAGTCAGTTTACTTGCTTTTAAATCAAAGGTGAATTTCAGGCGTTCCCCTTTTGTATTCGTAAGCTCAAAGCCAAAAATTGAAGAATGCATTGGTTTTAATAACATTTCAACTTCATAAGCCCCTTTGTTTTTAGGGAGAAGCCCGGAAAGAGTTGCTTCTTTTTCAACCACCTGGTTAGGGAACGTTTTGCTTGCACCCCGTATTGTTTTCATTTCATTTACGGGAAAGCTCTTTACTATCAAATGCCCATCGCTCATTCCAAGGGACAATTCACGGGGTGTTGTATTTGCGCTTCTGAAATTTAGAGTTGGAACCGAAGTGGCATAATCCCAGTTGCTCATCCAACCTAAGAATAACCTACGCCCATCCGATTTAGGGATATTGCTCCAGGTAACCCCGGCATAATTATCACGACCATAATCTACCCAAAGAGGATAAGGGAGATGGTCGGCAGTAAATTTAGTCCCGTCGAATGACCCGATAAAATACTGGGTAGCAGATCCACCATTGGGACCTCCCGGATTAATGCTTACAAGTAATACCCATTTTGTTTTTCCCTGATACGTCAGTGGAAATAAGTCCGGACATTCCCATACGCCGGCATGTGAGCCCAACCCCTGACCAAACTCACTAAGTTTAATCCACTTTTTTAAATCAGGAGAACCGAAAAAAGTGATTGTCTGTTTAGTTGCCAGTGTCATTATCCATTGTTTGGAAACTTCATTCCATGATACTTTGGGATCCCTGAAATCGGTAATGCCCGGATTAGGCAAAACCGGATTGCCTGAATATTTGGTAAATGTCCGACCTTTATCGGTGCTATAGGCAATGGATTGCCGTTGGGTTTTACCATTGCTGGTAAAAATGGCAACAATCGCATTCTTTCCAAATCCGGCAGTATTATTGATATCAACAACTGCACTACCCGAGAATATAGTTCCCAGACTATCCGGGGCTATGGCAGTAGGCAAATAAGTCCAGGATACCATATCAGTACTTACGGCATGACCCCAGTGCATATTTCCCCACATGGAACCATAGGGATTGTATTGGTAAAATAGGTGATATTCCCCATCCAGATATACCATTCCATTTGGATCATTCATCCAGCCATATTGTGGAGTGAAATGAAATTGTGGACGATAGGTTTCATTATAGTCAAAATTGAACCTATCGGATTGCTTAATTTCATTCGTGCCTAAAATTGTTTCTTTCAAACCAGGGAATGAAAGTTTTAGTTTCTGGCCTTTATATTTCTTTACATCCAAGGGCACCCAATAATCAATCTTATTGAGTGCAAGATGTACATCGTATGTAGGTTGGTCAGACTTAGAGGGAGTAACTACTTTTATTTTTACTTCCGGAGCAGATTCCTCAACTGGAAGCAAAATGTATGATGAATCCACCTGATAACCGATGGTTAAGTCTTCACTTGACGATTTCTTCTGGGAATTGCAACCCAGGCTTATTGCTAAAAGTGCAACTAAAATTGATAAGATTGTTTTTTTCATGTATTACTGTATTGAGGTTACTGATTCACGTTGCAAAAATAAAATCAAATAGTATATTCTGCTGTAAAAATTGTTTCATAATCGTGTATTTTTGATACATTATACAAGTCATTTTCGTTTCCAGATTGATTTCAATTTCATTATCTGCAGCTTTTCTACCTTAATAATTCCATTTTCAGCAAATAATGTTATTTTATTAAATTTTGAATCTCTAGTAAAGTTTTCAGTCATTACCTGTTTCCCGTTAGAAGTAAAAAGTTCTATCGATGAATCATCAATAATCATTTTAATAACCATAGTAGAATCGGGGTTGTACGACGGCATAACGGCCATTCCTTTAAATTGAGAATTTTCATTTACAACTAAAAAGTTTGTTCTATCAATAAAATACCATTGTTTAAAAGTGTCATAACCCACAATAAGCTTTTCAGCTTTGTTGTTTTCCAATTGAATTCCATATCTGGATGGAAATGTCAGACGGGTTTTTTCGGCAGTCTGAAACTTTAGTGTAACTATAGATGGCGTCAATGGTATGTTGATTTTATTTGTTATATCAAGATTTTCGGTAACATCTAAATCTTTTAATGTCATGCTTCCGTCTTCCAATGATTTTATGGATTGAATTGGTTGAGATGACAATATGTTTTCTCCGGAATATTGATCTAACGACAATGTNCTGGGAATAATAAAACTACCCCGGAAAGGCTTCATACTNCCNATTAGCNTATAATCAATNTTGTTTTTTAATCCTATAACTATTGGATTTGAATTTTCAGGTAAACCTGCACAAACTATATTGTAAATATTATCTTTGCCATAATCAAGCCAGTGAGAATTTGTTGAAACAGGAGAAGTGAAGCTTTTGCCATCGAATGCTCCAATAAAATATTGAACAGAAGATCCATCTCTGGGGTTTACAAATTCCTGATCAACCAACATGACCCAATCATGATCATTATTTAAAGGAAAAAGGGAAGCTTTAAGCCAAATATTGGCAGTATACTGTATCTCTTTGTTTATTGAACTTTCAAATTTCCATTTTTCTAAATCAAGAGACGAAAAGATCTTTACAACCTGGTTGTCAATAATNGACATAATCCATTTTGTATGAATTTTATCCCATATAATAGATGGATTAAATTCTTTCTTGATTTTTATCGGAAATACGACCTTATCTTCACTCTCAGTCCATGTTTTTCCATTATTATAGCTAAAAGACAATTTAAAGTAGCAATTACCATTCTCTTCATCTTTATCAGAATCAACTATAAATAAAGCCTTAAGGGTCGTTTGATTGTTAGATATTTGAGGTTCAAGTATTATTGTACGATTTAATATATTTAAATCCTTTTTACTAAAAGCTATCTTTTCGGACGGCTGCCAGTGAATCAGATCATTACTTGTAGTTAGATAAGTCGGACAAATAGCCTTTTTGTCTAACTTAAATTCTTTATAAAACAAAGAATATATGCCATTCCTAAAAATCAGGGACACTGGTTCACCAACATTATGATTAGTCGATGAGAAATGAATCTTAGGATAGCTTTGTGATGATTCACTTACTGTTTCATTTCCTGATTTTTTACAGCTAATGAAAAAGATAGCCACAAATAAAATACAAATTGATTGTTTCATAAATTAAAGAAATATTGAAATATTAAATTTCAGGTTAACTTTACCTTAATAGACTTTTATTTAATCCACTCAGACTAAAGTCTGTGATTTGAGGAAGTAATTTACCCCCTTCAATACGAATAAAATTGTACTGATATTGCGGGAAAAACAAAGTCGTCATCGCACCCTCACCATTATTCCAGAAAAGCTCTATAGATGTTTTATCTACCAACATACGAATATCCAACTTATTATCTGCACCAATTTTAAACGATTGATAAATGCTGCTGTTTGCAAAAACATTATTGAAGTTCACTATTCCAGATCTACTTCTGTCAATTGTCACAGTTCCATATTTTTTGTCAAAAATAATACTCATTCTGGCAGCAATACTACCTGTTGTTAGTTTTAACGTNTCTAACTGAGTGAAATCAACATTGAAGCTTAATTGGTAACTTCCAGTTTTTACAATTTCATTATTTGTCAGCTCCAGAACATTTGACTTTTGAGTAAGTGTGGTTACAGTTTTATTGATATAAGTATTTAATTCTGTTACCGGATTAAATCTTANAACAAAATCCGAACCCTTTTTTACTAAAGTTATTGCTCTGGGAACTGTATTAGTACTACGCCAGGAATTAGTAGGCACTTGACCGGCATAGTTCCAGTTGCTCATCCATCCAATCATAATTCTTCTTCCATCTGTTGATGGAATATTACTAAATGTTACTCCGGCATAGTTGTCTGTACCAAAATCAATCCAGGAAGATGTGTTAGTGTCTGATATAAATTTACTTCCGTTAAAGTCACCAGTAAAATATTGAGTTGCCGAACCACCATTTGGTCCTCCCGGNTTTATACTTACTAAAAGCACCCATTTTTTTAAAGTTGTTCCTTCTACTGACAGTTGAAACAAATCNGGACATTCCCANACTCCGCCATGAGCNCCAATTCCTGCACCAAAATCACTTTCAAATGTCCAGTTTTTCAAATCAGGGGAAGAATAAAAACTTATTTTATTTCCGGTAGCCAGAGCCATAAGCCATTTATTTTGATCTTGCAACCACGTTACTTTAGGATCTCTAAAGTCAGGGACACCTGGATTGGGCAGTACCGGATTGTTTGCATATTTCGTCCAGGTTCGCCCTTTATCAATACTATAAGCTATACATTGAGATTGTTGTGCACCGGCACTTGTATAAACNGCCACGATTGGATCTTCACTTCCNGCCTTAAATCCACTTGTATTTGAAGCATCAACAACTGCACTTCCTGAGAAAATTGTGCCCAGGTTATCCGGTGATAAGGCAATGGGTAAATCTTGCCAATTAAATAAATCTGTACTTACTGCATGACCCCAATTCATCGGACCCCAGGTNTTTCCATTNGGATTATACTGATAAAACAAATGATACTCACCTTTGTAATATACCAATCCATTGGGATCATTCATCCAATGTAAAGCAGGTGTAAAATGATAATTAGGTCTATAATCCGTTTCATCTAAAACAACCAGAGTATTATCAGTCGAAATTAAATTCTCGACAATATTATCCTTTTTACATGAAGTGAAAGTAAATGAAAGTACGAAAATGAAAAGCGCAGTAAGTTTATTCATGTGTCTTTTATATTATACTAAGGTTTTGCGAGTCAGCAGGTATAAGACTCTTCTCAATGTACAAAAATAGGTGCTTTTATATACTTCCAATGTCAATTTTGATTCATTGTCATGTTTTTTTGATACAATATTGACTTTTCCTATTACACTCAGTCTGAAAATAAGAATTATTTGACAAATTCAAACAAAATAACAGGAACTTAGTCCTATACTTAATGAACAANTNTTTTCAAAAAAAATCTTCCGGGATAATCCCCGGAAGATTAAAAAAACTACCTATTCGCTTAACTAACTAAATAACACAAATCAACTTATCTCGTTTTTAAATAGTCAATTGCATTTTGATAAAGCCGTTGAACATTTGCCTGATATGGATTAACACTATCATTCACTTTCCATTCAACGCCACCAATACCAATAGAAATGGAACTTCCCTGGTAATCACCTTTTGGTTGTAATTCAAAAACGCCAACCATACTATAATCTCCACCATCCCATTGACCAAGCCATACAGCATTGTTGTCATTCATGAAGTTTGTATAGATATCTTCACTGTTCATATTGGAGATATTGTAGTATCCAGCGGGGAATAATACAAAATTGTGATTTTCTTTCCATCCATTCCCTATAGTTGGAATTAGTATTCTTCCATTCGAATTTACGAATGTAAAACCTTTGTATAAAGGGTGTCCACTTTGGTCATGCTTCAATCCAATATTAATTCCTATGTTCCAGACATCAGGATTTACTCCACCTGCTCCTTTATCAATACCTTTCGTGTAATTAATTGTCATACGACCAATATTCCACAAATATTGAATTGCATAAGTGCTTAATAACAAACCTCCACCATTTTTATGATAGGTTTTCATTGCAGCCAAAACTGTTGGGTCCAGCGAAATTGCAGGAAGATCCGAACTCCCGTTATCAATATCATAATTCCACCATAGTACCCTGTATTTACTTAAATCAAACCCATTTTTAATCATATTAAATGAAATGTACCGGGCTTTAGGATAAGTTGTAAAGAACCACTTTGCTCCTGCAATTTCATCATCATCTGCTGTAGTAACCATAGCTGTTGAATCAGCTGCATCACCAATATAAGCTAAATAGGTAGCACCAACTTTCAAATCAAGATGTATATTCTGTGAAACCTGATTGCGACTATTGGTCGTATACAACGTAAAATGATACATCCCAAGATCTGCATTCGAAAAGGTATAACTGGTTGCAGTTGCACTAATAGGTACTGTCTTAGCAACGTTCTTTTGATCTACATACTTCAGTACAATTCCTGTAACCGCAGAATCAGGAGCAGCCCAGGAAAATACCACATTATTATCTACCTGAACAACTGTTGCACTGTTTAACGGTGATGCACCTGCACGAACAAATTTAACTGTTTGTCCCAACGATGTGTTTCCTTTCGTATCTGATAGTTTAACAGTAAATATATATGATTTATTTACTTCAACAATGCCATACGTATAAGAAGTAGCATTCATCTTAAGTGTAATTGGTGCCCCGGTAGCATTAGGAATTACAACACCGCCCAATGAATCAACACCAGCTGGCAATGTCCAGGTCAACTTAACACTATCACCTACCAGTGTGTATTGTAAATTACTTACAGGGGCTAATTTAGCAGTAGCTCCACTAAAATCCTGGACGTAATCACAACTTGCAACCAAAAAAGGTAGTACAAGTGATATTATGCATATTTTTATATGGTTTTTCATATTTATATTTTTTTATTAGTGGCTAATCTTATTAATATCCTGCATTCTGAACATATATACCTTTACTAAATCTCATTTGATTATCCGGGATAGGCATATATTCATCACGATTTTTAGTAAATAATCCATTCTTCAAATACGCAATTTTAGATTTTTCCGATGCAAAATAGGCATTCAAATATGTATCAGCAATACCCCATCTTACTAAGTCAAAGAAACGATTACCTTCCATAGCTAACTCAAGTCTTCGCTCCCAACGCAAAGCCTTTCGTGCATAACTCTGATCCCAACCTGCAAGGCCATAAGTACCTACATTGAATTTCGATTCGAATGAATTATCTGCCATTTTTAAATGAGCAGTACTATTTGCAGCTCTTGTACGAATACTGTTGATAATAACCCGGGCACTTTCAAGATTAGCACCTCCCCCTAACTCAATTAATGCTTCTGCTTTCATAAGTAATACATCGGCATAGCGAAGAATCATTCTGTTTTTTGTATTACCATAAAATGGACCAACTTGTGTATAGCAGGTTTTACAAACATTTTCTTTTAATGAAGCATAAACACCGTAAACATCAGGGGTACGATTCCAGCTTACCTGATAAATCGTTGTTGGATCATATTTCCAGGGATGACCTGGTATTGCAATAGTATGATTCAAACGTGGATCTACTTTATCAGTAGTCAAATCAAGTGGAGTTGCATCGTAAGTATCGAATAAAGGCAATCCGGTGGTAGGATCTGTTTTAAATGCATTCGCTAAATTCTTACTTGGCTTATGGAAATCACAACAGCCAATTCCCATTGGAGTTGCCAGAACATCACCAAAATTTAAACGACCAAACGTTGTACCATCACCTTTATTAGAAAATTGTACAGCAAAAATAGATTCTTTTCCATTTTCTGTTGCTCCCGGAGTAAAAAGATCTGCATAATCATCAACTAAACCATAAGTTGTCGGAATAGTATTGATTAGATCTACGACTTGTTGAAGTTTTGTTGCATTAATACTTGTTACATTATGTCTCTCATCTTGCTCGTAAGCCTGGTACAATCTTGTTTTAGCTAAATATGCCGTTGCAGCAGCTTTATTTGCTCTACCTATTTCAGTTTGGGTCGCAGGTAAATTATCTACACCAAATTGAAAATCCGCTGCAATTTTATCCCATAATTGATCATTTGTCAGTGCCTTGTTCGAAATAGTAGGATAATCAGCAATAGCAACAGTTTCGTCGATAAAAGGAACATATTTCCAAATAATCTTCAACTGAAAGTAATAATGTGCGCGAATGAAACGTGCTTCGGCCTGTCTCGTAGCCTTTAATGGGAATTCAGTATCCGTTAGTGTATTTAAAAGTCTCAACGCTGAATTTGCGCGTGAAATACCAACATAATAGTTGAACCACAATCCATCTAATTCTCCAAAGTCTGATTTAACGTTCTTGAATATCTCCATAAAATAGAAGTTCTGAATGTCACCTTCATCACGACCTCCTTTATAAGCATCTCCTGAGCGTACATTTCCATATGGCCAAAGGCTAAATGGCTTGTCATAATGATCGTTACCAAGACTGGCATATGCGGCAGTTAAATTATTATCAACTTTGTCGGGGCTGGAAACCTGAGCATCACTCAGTACAGCTTTTGGAGCTACATCCAAAAAGTCGCTACATGAAAATAGCGTAGCTATAGCAAATAAATATATTAATTTTTTCATTTTATTATGTTTATATCGATTAATATTATTAGAACGAAACACTCAAGCCTGCTGTAAGTGTAGTAGGAATTGGGTATCCATAAGCAGGGCTCTCAGGATCAATTCCTGTGAATGACTTACTCTTGAAAGTAAGTAGATTCTGTCCACTTACGTATAGATGCAAGTTGGTTATATTCAATTTTTTAGTTATGTTCTTAGGAATTGTATAACCTAATTGCAGATTCCTCAGTTTCGTGTAAGCTCCGTTTTCTACATAGTAAGTAGAGAATCGACCTTCACCATTTGCATCACTACTTGTAAGTGCCGGGATTGTTGAAGATGTGTTAGCCGGAGACCATGCACCTAATAATTGGGTTCCTTTGTTTGAATTGTTTTCGCGAACTGACCAGAAATCGGTACTGTATTTCACTACATTTTCAACATCCATATTGCCTACACCCTGAAAGAATACTATTAAATCGAAGCCTTTGTATTCAAGGTTAAAGTTCAATCCATAGGTAAATGCGGGAACAGGATTTAGAATCCAGGTTTGATCTTTTGTATCGATAACTCCATCACCATTCAAATCTTTAAAACGGAGTCTGCCTAATCCTTTTCCAACTTGTGTTGCTGAATTAGCCACCTGTTCCTGAGTAGTAAATAAGCCATCGGCTACATAACCATATCTTGAACCCCAAGCGTGGCCTAAGATATTATCTCCTAAACCGTTTCCACCATACGTATTCACAACCGCATCCGGTAATTTTGTAATTTTATTTCTATAAGTTCCGACATTACCGGTAACATCAAATTTTAAATCAGAACCAATTCTTCCACGATAACCCATTAACATTTCAAAACCTGTATTTTGCATACTGGCTCCATTCAGCCATTGATTACCACCATCGCCAACTACAGCTATATAAGCCGGTTGTACAAGAATATCCTTGGTATCTTTAATAAAGTAATCGACAGAACCATACAATTTCTGGTCAAAGAACCCAAAATCTAACCCAATATTAGTTTGAGTAGTAGTTTCCCATTTTAAGTTATCATTGCCCGATTGAGTTTTAAGATAACCCGAAGGGAGCGTTCCTGATTTAATTCCTGACAGCGAATATGCTGTGCTATTTGGCGTATTCCATGTTACATCGGTCGTGTTGTTATAGTTAGTCGTGTAAAGTGTTTGAGTTGCATTATTCGCAATTTCCTGGTTACCTGTTTGTCCCCAACCCAATCTTAATTTAAGGTCTGAAACAGCCGGTACATTATCTTTCAGGAACGCCTCCTGATTAATTCTCCAACCTAACGAAAACGCAGGGAAAGTTGCATATTTATTATTCTTACCAAAACGGGAAGAACCATCATAACGCAATGTTGCAGATGCCAGGTACTTTTCAGCATAAACGTAGTTTACTTTTCCAAAATAAGATAACAATGTATTTGCAGATGCCGACCCACCATTTCCTTTAACACCGGTACCAGCATCTAAATACATATAAGTTGGATCCTGAACTTCAAAATTTTGACCTGTAGCATAAAAGCTTTCATCTCCATGATAGATACTTTCAGTTCCTACAAATGCATCAAATACATGGTTTCCATTTTTAAAGTCATAGCTTAATGTATTACTCCAAATCCAGTTTGAGGATGAACCTTGATAATTAGTAACCGTGTTTATATTATTACTTAAATATCCTGATTGATATGTATATTGCAAATTTCTATAATTAGTAGCAATATAATCAACACCTAAATTTGATTTCAAATGCAAATGATTTATAATCTGTAAATCGGCATACAGATTACCAAACACTCTTAAATTGATAGTATTATTCTGTTTGTTATCCTCAAGAAGTCGTACCGGATTCTGACGGTCATTCATACCACCAACAGGTCCACCCCAACCAATTCCATCAACAGTATGAATAGGTATAATAGGCAAAGCTTGTAATGCTGGATCAAGGACATTATTATCAACCTGGGATGATCTGGTTAATGATAAATTTTCCCCAACAATTAATTTGTTGTTTAATAACTTATAATCGTTATTAAGACGTGCAGTAAGACGTTCAAAATTAGTAGTCTTGATGATTCCATCGTTTTTGGTATAATCAACAGAAACCAATGAATGTCCTTTTTCAGAACCATTTGACAATGTAACATCATAGTTCCTGGAAATGCCAACTTGTGATACTGCCTTAAACCAATCTGTATCTGCTGTTTTTAATGTTTTGTCAGCATTCAGATAGTCAGGTAGGATTATTTTATTTAAAACCGGAACGCCGTTGGCGTCTTTAGCCCAGTCAAATTGATATGAAATTGAATTAGCATTTGGATCAAGACCATCATTTACTTTAGCTTGCCAAAACGCCTGACCATATTGTTGAGCATTTAACACTTTTAACTTTGAACTGTAAAATGAATAACTTGTTCTTGCATTTGCAGTAATTTGTAATACTCCATCTTTCCCTTTTTTAGTAGTTATAATGATAACTCCATTTGCAGCTCTCGAGCCATATATTGTTGAAGACGACGCATCTTTCAATACCTGAATAGATTCAATATCGTTCGGGTTCAATTGATTAATACCTTCTTTAGTCGGCACTCCATCAATAATATACAACGGATCATTATTCCCTATTGTACCGATACCCCTTAAACGTACAGTAGTTCCGGCTCCGCTTGGAGAACCATCACCCGTAATAATCATTCCGGGTACTTTACCTTGTAGAGATTGCATGGCATTTGAGTTGTTGTTTTTCTTCATGTCGTTAACATCAACAACCGTTACCGCACCGGTCAAATCGGCTTTCTTTTGAGTTGAATAACCAGTTACCACAACTTCATCCATAATACGTGTGTCAGGAGATAAAACGACATTAAGGACCTGGGATGCACCTGCTTTTAATTCTACTTTTTTCATTCCAATCATCGAAAACATCAATATGGCATCGTTGTTCGGAACCTGAATGGAGTATTTCCCATCCAGATCTGTTACTGTACCCGTCGAGGTACCCTTGATCATAATGGTCACTCCTATTAAGCTTTCCCCATTTTCTGAGGTAGTTACTACACCGCTTATTGTTTTAGTCTGAGCCATAATGGCAACACTAAAACCGCAAAATAGAGCCAACAGTTTCAATTTTCTTAAAATGTTGCGTTGAAATTTGCTTTTCTCATTCATGATTTTTTTAGATTTAATAATTAAATAATTTGACTTGAAATTTAAAGTGTGACACAAACACACTGTATTAAATAAGAATTAGAAAGTTAATTTTAGTCAACATAGGTAAAACGGACATAATAGGCATTTGTTCATAATAATTTAATTTAATTGATTAATAATTTGTTAGATTGTTTTTTTAATTTGTCTTCAATAAATTTTAATCTTTAATCATTGTTTTTTCATTCATATAGCGTTTAGAATTACAGATTAATCACGTTGCAAAAATAGAGGCTATTATTACCAAAACCTGTCAAATTTGTTTCATCATCGTGTATTTTTGATACAATATTCATTTTTGTGTTAATATGTTGAACGATTTTAGTTCTTGTAAATATAAAATAGCAGGGAGCTCTCCATAATTGGATAACTCCCTGCTATTTTATATGAAAATTAAGAATGAATGATTTAAAGTATCAGAAGCAAAATATAAAACCCGGCATTCTTTCTTAATTAACAAACGTCTTATGTAATGATAATATTCATTACTTACTGCTATAAATCACAGCATTTCATCGTTTTAAATTTACAAGTTCTTCAATTCATTTCTCAGGATATTTTCCCTTGTCTTCTTCATTTCCTTTTCACCTGTTTTAGGTTGTTCCTTAGTTATCCCATAGTTAACTCTCCTTTATCCCATAGATAACCCATATCATATATAAGTTGGGATAAAGATATGTTAAACGAGAAATAACCGAAAGTTATTGATAGAAAAAGGAAAAAGGAATGTAAAACTGATTAAAGCCCCGAAAGGATAACCTTATCTAACTAAAAAAATAATTACAATTCAAATTGTCTATATTGAATTATAATTCTACAAATGCTTTCTGTTCAATTTAATCCGGCAGTAAATTCAATCTACAATCAAAGCCTTAACCATTTTAATAATGCCCGTACATAATCCCATTGCAATTTTGGATGCAGCATGCCATGACTGGCTTTCTTTATAAACCTATATTCAAGAATGGATGCATCATTAACAGCTGCCAGATAATTTTCTGTAGTTTGATACGGTACAAATTTATCTTTTTCTGAAGCAACGATCATTAAACTACCCCTGAATTCATTGATTGCCTTTAGAGCATAACTCTCAGTATAGCCATGTTTCTGGCTTTTCCATTCTTTTGACAACTTACCGGCTATCCGGATAGGCATATCGGCAAAACCTTCATTTGAAAAATCGGTAGGTACCCGTAATGCCATTTTCTTTATCGGACGCTTTGTCGATAATATACATGCCAGATAACCTCCAAAGCTTTCGCCTACAACCCGGATATTATTCCTGTCAACACCCTCTGTGTTTGCCAGGTAATCATAGGCAACCAGAACATCCTCCATATAATCGGCCCGACTTAATACACTCATATCACCGTCACTCCCCATGCCTCTTAATGCTACTGTCAGACAGATATTATTTCGCTTTCTGGCACTGAAGCCTGCATAGAAGCTGGAAGTGTTCATGCTGTTGCGTGTTGGCTTCCAGCCCGATAAGAACAGGATGGCTGATCCATGTTTATGCTCCCCTATTTTCCCGTAAAGCCGTCCTTTCAGCATATAGTTCTTACCTTCTATGACTACCCGTCTTCCCTGAAAAGCATAATAGAGGGCAAATAATATAATCGAGAGAGTAAGAGTCAATGTTATCATAATAATAATAATAATAATAGGAAATAACAATTTTATTCTTATTTAGCGAGCAATAACAGAGTAAGTATTCAATAGCAAAGTACACACCCTATGTTGATTGAACTGGAAACACGAAATGAATCATTTATAGAAATTATCCACCCCGGTCTTTGCAAAATCAACCAGGAATTGAGCCAGTGTATCTGTAACGCAATCTGCAAATCGTTTACCCTTTTCGGCTGTGGCAGCTTTAGGATTACCAATGCCGGTATCGGATGTTACTTTAGTCCAGTGTCGGGGTATCCAGGCTTGTTTGTTTTTTAAAGCAGCAATGCTAAAGGATTTACTCCTGCCCTCACCTGCTTCCTCCAACGGTAATACCCATTCAGGATGAAAATGCATCATCACCGAAGTTTCAAGTTCATCGGCATGATCACCCGGCACGTCAAAATAAGTAGAACCCTTTTCAACCGTATACCAATCGGAGACTGCAATATAAAAATCAGGGTAATCAATGGCCAGGTCACGGATCATATTCCGGAAGTTATTTCCGCCATGCCCGTTCACGATGACCAGTTTGCGAATTCCCTGATGATTGAGGGAAGTCACGATATCGGTCAGTATAGCCCGTTGTGTATCATAACGTGCATGAATGCAAAACATTAAATCTGTTTGTCCTGGATTCTGGGAGCCTAACGGGATAGCAGGCAGCACCATGCAACGTACATCTTTCAACAATGCTTTTTTGACTGACATGCAGGCTATTTCGTACGACAGGATTGAATCGGTACCATACGGGAGGTGCAGGTTATGCGGCTCTGTGGCACCCCAGGGCAATACCGCAACATCAAAGTTCGTATCCTTTACTTCTTTCCAAGCCGTGATAGATAAATCAATCCCCTTTTTCATAAGTTGTTATTTTGCAATACGTATTTTTTTGAATTCCTTAGTGACCACTCACGTCAAATGAAGAAGCCACAAACCCATATATAATCGTATATATTTAATAATCTATTTGTTAACCTATAGTACTTACTTGTCGGTGATCTGTTAATTATTAATTGTTAATTATTAAATTAATCTTTAATGCAACGGACAGATAATCCTTTCCATTTAAATTTGCTATACCGATCCACTGAATTGAAATCACACCTCATTACCACACTCATTGATGTGGTGTCTGATTTAGATGTGGAGCTCCACCAGGCACCGGTTGAATCCATTAAATGAAAAGACCGTATATAGTTTTCACGAGAGCCTCCCGGAAGAGCATCAAAGCCCGAAGTGTTGTTTAATGTCAGATTATTCCCAATGGCGCCGGTACTTGTGGATTGAATCCAATTTGTTTTTGATGCCAGTATCTTGGACAAAGACCCTGAAGCATATAAATAAATGGTTACATTATTTTCAAGGGTAGACCAGTCTGTTTCTGTCGGCACATGCCACCCTGCAGGAGCCAGTTTAGCTGAATTCACAGCGTACCAGTTGTACAATGCCCCGTATTTATTCTTATATTGTGCAGAATCATTGTTATACCAACAATAACCGGGTGTTTTCAGGTTTCTCCATGCAGCACTGTCTGCCACCATGGGTATATCAGACATATCGGCATAATGGGTAGTCTTCAGATTCTCTATCATCCAGGTTTGATTTCCTAAGGTTACTGTATGATACTCGTTGCCATCAACATCCTTAACAGTACTACCAAATTCTGGCGCATTCACTGTATTGCAACCGACAACAACTGCGAATACTGAAAGAACAAACACCCAATATAAGTTCCTGTTTTTTTTGATCGTTTTCAATGCAATTGATTTTAATGATAGTTCTTAACTTCAATCTGTAATGATAATTCCTTTAAAACGCAAAGATACATATCATTTTTTACAAGGTTGTTATACTATCATTTTAAATGTGATCTTAACTTGCAAAGGAGATATTCAAAAACACTTTTTAAGAAAACACTCAAAGGTACTTCGTACACTTTGAGGTTTGTGTTTGGGTTGAGGTTGAGGTTTTTCTTTAATTAAACTATTTAGTCGTTTAGCAGTCAAATGATGGATTGTATTTGATTTTTAAATAAATCAGTTGGATGCATTTCTGAATATAAAAAGCAATAGTAAAAGCTTTGTTACTAAATATGAAAATTAAAAAAACTTTTAGTGCTAATTTTTGTTTTAATAACATTCTGACAAAATATATCCGTTCAATTCTTCAGTTTGATTCTCAAACTACCGGATCTTAATATATTATCACACCTTAGACTTTACATACATGTACTTAGATGTTTTTTTTGAAAAGGCAGCAGAACAGCATGCCGATGCGATTGCCATTGAGCAGGGAGAAATCCAGTATACATACCGGCAGACGAACGAGACAGCTAACAAATTAGCCCACTTACTTCATTCGAAAGACATTGGGTCGGAAGACAAAGTGGTGATATTGCTGCCCCGTTGTGCATTTGTTCCTATAGCAATGCTTGGTGTATTGAAAGCCGGAGCTGCTTATATACCTCTTGATCCTGAAATTCCGGCAGACAGGGTGAACTTTATTATGGAAGATTCAGGGGCAAAGATGATCATTACATCCGACAGCATTCTTGAGCGAATTGGTGCGGAGTTAGATGTCTGGCCGATGTTCAACATTGACAGACATTTGATAGAAACAAATTCTTTCCCTGATACAAAACCTGCTGATATAGAACGCTGCCTGAGTAACCTCTGCTACATCATCTATACTTCGGGCACCACCGGAAAACCCAAAGGGGTGTTGCTGGAACACAGGAATGTATCTAATTACATACTTGGGGCACAACAAATTTACCCGATTGACAATACCTACCGGGCATTACAGGGATTCTCCGTTTCGTTTGATGCGTCGGTAGAGGAAATATGGGTGCCATTTTCTGTAGGAGCTACGTTGGTTATAGGCACTTTTGATATTATGCGTTCGGGCGACAGGTTTTCGTCCATACTGAATAAGCTGAACATAAGTTTTCTGTCGTGTACCCCTACCCTCCTTTCGATGGTAAAAGAAGATATCCCAGGATTAAAAATACTGATATTTGGTGGTGAGGTATGCTCGAATGACATTGCCAACAGGTGGTGCTCTAAGGGCAAACTAGTCTACAACACGTATGGGCCTACCGAGGCAGCTGTTATTGCCACATACCAGATACTGAAACCGGATGTGCCTGTCACCATTGGCCTTCCGTTGCCGGGTTATGATGTATTGATTGTGAACGAACAACTCGCCCTTGCAAATAAAGGAGAAGAAGGCGAAATACTTATTGGCGGAAACAGTGTGGCACGCGGATATCTGAACCGGGAAGAACTGACAGCACAGAAATTTATTGAAACAGAGCGGTACACTGGCAAACCCGAACGGTACTACCGTACAGGTGACCTGGCAAAGCAGGCTCCTAATGGCGAAATCATCTTTATGGGCAGGGCTGATGCCCAGGTGAAGGTGAGAGGATTCCGGGTGGAGCTATCTGAAATAGAATGGCTGCTTATGCAATGCCAGGGTGTTCAGGCGGCAGCTGTTACACTTGATACCGCTTCGCAACAACTGGCTGCATTTATCGTACAAAAGGAGACGGAAGCAATCAACAGGGAAGGCATTGCCCACCTGTTAAAATTAAAATTGCCTTACTATATGATTCCTTCAACCCTGGATATAGTGGAATCTCTGCCTATGACTTCGAGCCAGAAAATTGACCGAAAAAAACTACCAGCTCCGGTAACTCCACTTACAAGCTCCGCTCAAAAGAGAATAATCCCACCCTCGACGTTATTGGAACGTGAAATGGTCAGGATTATCGCTAAGAATATCCATAGAGACGACATATCGATGGACGATAACTTCTTTGACGAGTTAGGTGGGCATTCCTTATTGGCTGCTCTGGTAGTATCGGAGATGCGTGAACAGCAAATGTTCGAGAATATGTCGGTGGTTGATGTATATAAGTTCCCGATACTTTCCAATCTGGCTCGTGAACTGGAGAAGAATCAACCTAAAAAAGAGCATGCACCTAAAAAAGAACGTGATATACACCATCCATCGCGGTTGAGTTATTACACCTGTTCATTCTTTCAGGGGATAACCCTGTTCTTCCTGATCTTGCTTTTTGGCTTAGAATGGCTGGGTCCTTTCTTTGTATATTCATATTATTATCAGGCTGAACTGGGCATAATGGATTCATTGGGCATGATGCTTTTAATGTATTTTGCATTACTTCCTGTTCTCTCATTATTTGCCATTGGGTTTAAATGGGTGGTGATAGGACGTATAAAACCCGGGAAATACAAACTGTGGGGAAGTTATTATTTCAGGTTCTGGATTGTGGATAAGGTTATCAATATTTGCCCGATCACTTATTTTACCGGTACTAACCTGATGAATACTTTTCTACGGTTAGTGGGTGCTAAGATAGGTAAAAACACGTATATCAATACGTCAGCCATATCAGCTTTCGACTTACTGACAGTGGGTGACAATGTGAGCATTTGTACCGATTCACACTTACGGGGATACACCATTGCTGACGGATACCTGACAATAGGCTCCATTGAGATCGATGATGATGCATTCGTAGGTACACGCTGTTGCCTGTCGCATAACAGCAAGATGGAGAAGAATTCAACAATCGAAGACCTGACACTTATTCCTGAAGGTATTGTTATTCCGGAAAATGAAAACTGGGGCGGTTCACCGGCAATAAAAATAAGCAACAATAAAACGGTACACGAAAGACGCAAATTATGGTCTTTTCGTAACAGCCTGCTATTCTTTCTGAGCATTTTCCTGATACCACTGATTACCATGATAGCCTATTTCCCGGGAATGATGTTAATCACCCACTTGGATTATTCAAATGAAGACTATCATTTTCTATGGCTCACCATTGGTGTTGGAGTTTCATTCGTAGTGCTGCTTACACTGATCATTACTATTCTGAAATGGGTGCTGCTGGGAAATATCAAGGAAGGGAAATACCCCATCGACAGCCTCTTTTATTACAAAAAGTGGTTCTTCGATCAGCTTATGAAACTGAGCCTTCAGGTTATAGGAACACTTTATACCACGCTATACCTCCAGATATGGTTCAGAATGCTTGGTGTAAAGATGGGAAAACGTGTTGAGATATCCACCGTTGAGTTCATTTCCCCTGATTTGCTTGTGACAGGTGACGAATGTTTCCTGGCTGATTCGGTATCTGTCGGGGCAAGCCATGTGCGCAACGGATATATATCCATTGCCAAAACATATATAGGCAACCGTACTTTTATTGGTAACAGTGCCGTGATAAGCCCTGATACCAGGTTAGGAAATGATGTACTGGTGGGTGTACTTTCGAAAATGAGTACAGAGAATCTGCCTGCAAAAGATGGTACATCATGGTTTGGTTCACCGGCAGTGTATCTGCCAAAACGAGATATCAACCATGATTTCTCCAGTGAGCGAACTTATAAGCCAACGAAAAAGCTAATCTTCCTGCGCTATTGCATTGAGTTTTTCAGGGTAACACTTCCAACAACATTCTTTATCCTGCTGGCATCACTGATTACAAATGCCGTATCTTATTTACAGGTTGAAAGAAACCTGCCGGAGTTACTCTTTGTCTTTCCGATCCTGTATGTAGCTGCTTCGGGAATAGCCGTTTTGATTACAGTTTTGTTGAAATGGATCATTATCGGGAAATACAAACCTTCCAAAAAACCGCTCTGGAGTAATTATGTGTGGCGAAGTGAGTTGATCACCGGGATTTACGAGAACTTCCTGGTGCTTTTCTTCCTGAATATTCTTACCGGTACGCCGTTTATTAAATACCCTTTGAAAATGTTAGGGTGTAAAATCGGAAAAGAAGTGTGCCTGTATACCACACAAATTACTGAATTCGACCTGGTAAAGATAGACGACCACTCTGCATTAAACGATAACTGTACCCTGCAGACCCACCTGTTTGAAGACCGTGTCATGAAGATGTCGTATGTAAACATTGGCAAACAATGCAGTGTGGGTGGTATGGCTGTTGTATTGTACGACTCCGTTATGGAAGATGGTTCAACGCTGGAACCTCTATCGGTACTAATGAAAAGTGAAACACTCCCTGCAAATACAAGTTTTGTGGGAGCACCGGCGAAGAAGAATATGTAGTTTGAAGGGTTTGAGAGTTTGAAGGGTTTGAGAGTTTGAAAGTTTGAAAGTTTGTAGAGTTCCGGGTTTATAAGGTTTATGAAGGGACTTGATAAATAAAATAAATTCAACTACTATCAATTAACTTCGCTTTTATAGAAGAATGAGTGTGGTTGATGTGAATCCGTGCATATTATGTCATTACAAACCTGACATCGTCGAAGACATGTCAGCGTTAATTGTTGGTTGTGTTTGCCACAAGAAAACACTCAACGGTACTTCGTACACGTTGAGGTTTGTTTGCTGATGAGGTTTGTTTTGTTAGAAAGAAAGCTTTATTCCTCCAGAGTTGACAGATCTCCTTCATCCTGACCCAGGGCTCTGGCTTTAAGCACACGGCGCATGATCTTACCACTACGTGTTTTAGGCAATGACTCGGCAAAAAGTATTTCTTCTGGGCGTGCAATTGGCCCCATCATAGTAGAGACATGATTCTTTAACTCATTTTCAAGCTCCCTGGATGGTGTAGCACCGTTTTTAAGTATGACAAATGCATGGATGGCATTCCCTTTCAGGGCATGTGGCAATGGTATAACCGCAGCTTCAACAACCAACGGGTGACTTACCAGAGCACTTTCAATTTCGGCAGTGCCAAGCCTGTAACCGCTTACTTTAATCACATCATCACTTCGTCCGATTACCCAGATAAAGCCGTCTTCGTCAATCTTAGCCGAATCACCCGGATGATACCACCCTTCCTTTTCATACTTCTTCCAATACGTTTCAATAAATTTTTCAGGGTCTTTGTATATACCGGCAGCCAGACCAGGCCATATACTTTTAATAACCAATGCACCTTCTTCACCGGCCTTTACCTGTTGATGTTGTTCATCTACTACACCTACTTCTACACCAAAGAAAGGCCTGGATGCCGATCCTGCTTTTAAAGGCATTATCGGCAAGGGTGTAATCATAAATCCACCTGTTTCAGTCTGCCACCAGGTATCCATGATCGGGCAGTTCTCATTCCCCACCACTTTGTAATACCAACGCCATGCCTCCGGATTGATAGGTTCACCTACCGACCCTAAGAGCCTCAGGGAACTTAAGTCGTGGCGTGCAACCCATGAATCACCAAAACGCATTAACCCTCGGATGGCGGTAGGTGAAGTATAAAGAATATTAATGCCGTATTTTTCAATCATACGCCACCACCGGTTTGGATATGGGTGGTTGGGAGCACCTTCGTACATAAAAATGGTCGCACCATTGATAAGGGGAGAATAAACCATGTAACTATGTCCGGTAATCCACCCGGGATCGGCAGCACACCAGAAACGATCTTCAGGCTTAATGTCAAATACCATCCGGTGGGTGGTGGAAGTATACACGCTATACCCGCCATGTGTATGAATCATGCCTTTAGGCTTTCCGGTCGAACCGGAAGTATATAACAGGAACAACATATCGTTGGCACTTGTTTCCTCCGTTTCACACTTAGGACTTGCTATGGGAAGTGATTCCAGGTCATGGTACCAGTAATCCCTGTCGTTTTCCATATATACGTCCTGGCCGGTTCTTTTCACGGTAATAACAACTTCCACCGTAGGACACAGCACAACTGCCTCGTTGACAATACTCTTCAGATCATTTATTTTTCCCCTGCGATATCCGCCATCTGCCGTTACAACAACCCTGGATTCTGCATCCTTGATACGTTCGGAAAGGGCTTCATGGCTAAATCCACCATAAACGACGCTGTGTACGGCACCGATCTTGGCACATGCCAGCATAGCAAAAACCTGTTCCGGAATCTGGGGCATATAAATAGTCACGATATGACCTTTCTTTACCCCCATGCTTTTCAATACATTTGCAAATTTAGAAACCTCCCTGTTAAGTGCATGATAGGAAAATGTACGTACATCCCCATTCTCACCTTCCCATATAATGGCTAATTTATTGCGGATAGCCGTCTTTAAATGCCTGTCGATGGCATTATGCACAATATTAATCTTACCACCCTGAAACCATTTATAAAAAGGTTTTTCAGAATCGTCAAGAACTTTGTCCCACTTCTTGTACCAATCGAGATGTTCAGCCTGTTCGGCCCAAAACAGATCCCTGTTCTCAATCGAAAAAGCATATGTCTTTTCATATTCTTTTACGTTGGCCTGGTTCATAATATCTTCCGAAGGAAAATACATATTCTTCTTCTCGTCAAAAGTCATAATACAGTTTTTTAAGGGATGAATACTATAGCATGCTATCACATGTAAAAAAAACAGAAAATGGTATTATTTATTTATCAAATAAAAAAAATCTATCAAATTGATTCATAAAGTTATAAAACCATTATTGTAACAAACATGAATCGTTATAGTTTCGTACGGACACAACTTTTAAAGTTGAGAAAATGTTGTATAAAAAGAAGAGAGATAAAAAGCAGGCAATCTTATAAAGTTCACAAAAAGGAACTTTATAAGAAGGGAGTTCTTAAAAGTGAAGGTAATTATGAATAGTAGGTAAGAAGTTAGTTGGAAAAATCAATCAGATATTTTTACTGGAACAGGTTATTATCTGTTTTTTCTTGCCTTTTCAGCTTCCAGTTGTACCCGTGATTTACTTTGTGTTACAATGTAAACACCGGCAAAGACAAGGACACCTGAGAGTGCTTTTTCCATGCCGAAAGTGTCGATGCCAATAAAAACAGCAGCAAAGGAAGCAACAACAGGTTGAACATAATTGTACATGCTCAGGGTGGTTGGTCGTAGAATTTTTTGTCCCATTGGAATAAGTAAATATCCCAGGAAAGTTGCAAAAATAACAACATAGCCAATTCGCCAATATGTACCCGAAGTGAGTAAGGTAAAATCAGTTTGCATCAAAGGTTTATAACAAAACGGGAAACAGCTGATGGTGCCAAACAGAAACATCCATTTCATTACGGTTACGGGTGAATAGCGTGAAATCACGTCTTTGAATACAGTTAGATAAATGGCAAAGGAAGCAACACCTCCGAAAACAATAATATTCCCCCAGAAATTGCTTTTTCCGACATGAAGAGTATGACTGGAAAACACCAATAGCAGTGCTCCTGATGCACCTACCAATACGCCAACGGCTTTCAGCAGGGTAATTGGTTCCTTGATGATTACCGCAGCAAGAATCATAGTAAGGATAGGCAACATAGTAACAACAATAGATGCATCGATCGGTGAAGTCATCGATAATCCAACAAAATAAGGCAATTGATTAAAAGATAACGCAAAGAAAGAAGCAAAGAACAACATTAGAATATCTTTTGCAGGAACATGTTCTTTCTTTGTAAATAAAGACACAATCCAGAAAAGCAGGAAGCCTCCACCAAGGCGGAAAAAGGAAAGTGCATACGGGCTAAGTATTTCAGGCATTAAAGTTCTGGATACCGTGGTGTTTAATCCGAATATTAAATTGGCCGAAAGCATGGCCATGTGTCCGTTAAGTTTACTATTTTCCATATTGGGTGCAAAGATACGAAAAGTTTTATTGCAACACGGAACACAGAACACAGAACGCGGAACCATTCAAACCATTCAAACTTCTCAAACATTTCAAACATTATCAAAGATTATCACTCTTGTAATTTGCTTGTGTCGAGAATAGTGCTTAGTTTTGCAGTCAATATAAAATACTTTCAACTATGAAGCATAACCCTATAGAACAACGAACGCTTTTCCCTGAGGAATGTTTGTTACGTGAAATATCAAGACAGCCAAGATTGTCTATTGGAATTCCAAAAGAAAATTCTGCCGTTGAAACAAGGCTTGCCCTTACCCCCGAAGGAGTAGCCATCGTAGTTGAAGAAGGTCATAGTGTTTATGTTGAACGTGGTTCAGGTGAGCCCATGCAGTATTCTGATTTACTATACAGTGAAGCAGGTGCCTTTATGGTTGATAGTGCTTCTGAGGTTTTTAGTGCCGACATGGTGTTAAAGATTGCTCCCCCTACGATAGAGGAATTAAACATGATGCACGACCGTTCCACCATCATGTCGATGTTACAGCTAACCAATCTGTCGACAGACTGCATTAAGTTGATGATGAGTAAAAAGATGAATGCCATCGCTTATGAATTAATCAAGGATGAACAAAAACAATTTCCGGTTGTCAGTTCTATCTCCGAAATTGAAGGAAACACAGCCATTGCTGTTGCTGCAGAACTAATGAGTAACGAACGTGGAGGCAAAGGTCTTTTATTAGGAGGAGTTGCCGGAATATCTCCTACTGAAGTACTAATATTAGGTGCCGGTATTGCAGGATCTGTGGCAGCACGTACAGCTATAGCCCTGGGTGCTTCCGTTAAGATATTCGATCACGACATAAATAAACTCCGCAAGATTCAACATTACCTGGGTCAACAGGTATTTACATCGGTCATCCACCCAACTGTTCTTTTCAAAGCATTATCTACTGCCGATGCAGTGATTGGAAACCTGCGATACATTAACGGGTCCGAACGGTTTATGGTCTCTGAAGAACTGGTTAAGACTATGAAGCCCGGAGCTATCATCATCGACATGAGTGTGGATCAGGGAGGGTGCTTTGAAACTTCCGAATGCCGTACATTGCAAAACCCGGTTTACGAGAAACATGGAATTATCCATTATTGTGTCCCCAATATATCAGCCCGGGTAGCTCGCACTTCTTCCATGGCTTTGAGTAATATCTTTGCACCTATTTTATTGAAAATAGGGAACTCCGGAAGCGTGGATTCTGCCATTAACGAAAGTGCAGGTTTCAGGCATGGTGCCTATATTTATGGTGGCATAGTTGTGAACCGGCTTTTTGGAAATTATTATGGCATTGCATCCAATGATATTGGTTTGCTGCTTGCAGGATATTAAACAGCATTGTATGTCTTCATTCTGTTAATTGCAAACTAACCTGATTTTATATATCTTTGCAACACGATTCAAAAGTTTTCTTTTCTATATTGTTTTATAAAAAACATATCCTGACTGATCATTGTTAACTGATAACGGTGACTGATTGCTGTTGACTGATCGCTGTTGACTGATAATTGATAATTGAAAATGTATGCTGCCCACACTACTTGACACCCTAACCGAAGATGATCTGATTCAGAATGAATTTGAAGCACTGCTTGATGATTACAGCAAAACGAACCATCGGCAGAAGATTGAAATAATCACAAAAGCTTTCAATTTTGCTAAGAATGCCCATAAAGGTATAAAACGTCGCTCGGGTGAACCCTATATCATGCATCCACTGGCAGTGGCACGTATTGTGGTTAAGGAAATAGGCCTGGGATCTACATCCATTTGTTCGGCTTTGCTTCATGATGTTGTGGAAGATACAGACTATACGGTTGAAGATATTGAAAACCTCTTCGGCCCTAAGATTGCACAGATTGTTGATGGCCTGACTAAAATATCAGGGGGCGTATTTGGTGAAAAAGCCTCAGAACAAGCAGAAAACTTCAGGAAACTATTGATTACCATGTCGGAAGACATACGAGTTATCCTGATCAAAATATCCGACCGCCTGCACAATATGCGAACCCTGGGTTCAATGCCATTGGCCAAGCAGTATAAGATTGCCGGAGAAACACAATACATCTACGCTCCCCTTGCCCACCGGCTGGGACTATTCCAGATCAAAACAGAACTCGAAGACCTGAGTTTTAAATTCGAACACCCCGATACCTATAAAGAAATTGAAACCAAGCTTGAAGTGGACAGGGATGCCCGCGACCGCTTTTATAAAGAATTCTCCGAACCCATTGACAAGAAGCTAACAGAACTGGGATACAATTTCAGGTTACGTGCCCGTATCAAATCGGTGTATTCTATCTGGCATAAAATGTCTACCCGAAATATCCCATTCGACGAGGTGTACGATATTCTTGCTGAACGTATTATTTTCAAACCACGCGAAGGGATGAATGAAAAAGAACAGTGCTGGATGCTTTATTCAGCTATTACTGCGCTTTACAAACCTCATCCTGAGCGAATACGCGACTGGGTAAGTACGCCCAAAGCAAATGGATACGAAGCATTGCATGTTACCGTCATGGGACCGCGTGGACGTTGGGTGGAAGTACAGATTCGCAGTGAAAGAATGAATGATATAGCTGAACAGGGTCTTGCAGCACACTGGAAATACAAATCGGGTGAAGCAGATGAATCAGAGCTGGATAAATGGCTGAAAACCATTAAAGACTTGCTGGAACATCCCGAACCGAATGCTATCGACTTTATGGATACATTCAAACTAAACCTGTTCGCTTCCGAGATATTCGTCTTTACCCCAAAAGGTGAAATCAAAACCATTGCCCAGGGTGCCACTGCACTTGATTTTGCCTATTCCGTTCACTCCGACCTGGGAAACCATTGTATTGGAGCCAAAGTAAATCACAAACTGGTTCCGCTAAGCTACAAGCTCAACAGCGGTGACCAGATAGAAATACTCACGTCAAGGAAACAAGCTCCACAGCCCGAATGGCTGGATTATGTAACTACTGCCAAAGCTAAGACCAGACTCCGTAATTTATTTAAAAAAGAAGAAAAAGCGTTTGTTGTTGAAGGACAAAAACTGATTGAACAGGCATTAGTATCCGTCAATTTATTGCCAGATAATGAAAATATCGTTCGCATCCTGAACCATTACAACCTCACACAACGAAACGAACTCTTTTTTCAGGCAGGCAAAGGATTACTCAATCTGGAGGAAATTGCTAAAATAGTATTTAAACCTAAGAGTCAGAATGTCTTTGTAAAATATCTCAAAATGCCTTTTGGAGGTTCTTCAGATAGCAATAAACAACCTGCTTCTGTGCCAATTGACAGCAAAGTGGATCGTAAGAAGTCAATTAAGCTTACCGAAGAGAATGCGGGGAAAACCTATACTCTGGCCGAATGCTGTCGTCCTATCCCGGGTGATGATGTACTTGGGTATGTGGATGAAAAAGAAATGATTATAGTTCATAAACGGCAATGTCCTGTAGCCGCCAAGTTAAAGAGCAGTTTTGGCGAACGGATTGTATCCGTAGACTGGGCAACCCATAAAGTTCAATCATTCGTTGAAGTATTGGAGATTAAGGGTATTGACCGAAAAGGAGTGCTGATTCAAATCCTGAAAGTAATATCCGAGGGTTATGGCGTTAATATCAATAAGATGAGCATAGAAACCAATGATGGCATCTTTATCGGTCGATTCTATATCTATGTTCACGACACCGAGGACATCAACAACCTTTGTAAAAACATTATCAAGATTAAAGAAATTAATTCGGTACAGCGGATACAGGAATAAGTCTGTGTTTTATTTCGTTGAATCTCTTACCTATTGTGAATCTAAAGTGAAGTATTTTTTTTACCTGCCATTTATTATTTAATCCCTGCAATCTAAATTTACTGTTCCTTTCATCTCCCGGACCCGGCTAAATAAACAGGTATAAAAAAAGAGTCGATCCATCCCGTTTAACGCATAATAGTTTGAAAAGCAAAATTTTAAGGCTGAACAAATTTCAACTGTTTTTGTTATTTCCACATCAGAGTTCATTTATCAGGTTATTGTTTATTTTAAAACTACAACGATGGAAACTCTATATAAAACTCTTACCATTTCCCTCTTCTTGGCTTTACTGGAAACCATCAGTTGCAAGGAAATGCAGCCTGTGAGCAACCCAAACCTGGTTATTTTTGCTACAGGCCTTGTTACCCCGGTATGTATTGCAAATGCCGGTGATAACCGTCTGTTTACTGTCGACCAGCATGGGCTGATCATGATTGTCGATTCAGTAGGAAATGTAAACCCGGTTCCGTTTCTCGATATCAGATCACGTATTACATATGGTGGTGAAAGGGGCTTATTGGGCCTCGCCTTCCATCCACGGTATAAGACAAACGGGTATTTCTATGTCAATTATGTAGGTGCCGGTGACAGTACGCATATCTCCAGGTTCAGTACAAGCACCTCAGACCCTGGTAAGGCTGATCCTTCCAGCGAATATAAGTTGCTTACCATCTATCAGCCCTATTCAAACCACAATGGAGGTGATTTGTGCTTTGGACCTGATGGATACCTGTATTTCGGACTTGGGGATGGAGGTTCAGCAGGAGACCCCGGCAACAGGGCTCAGAATCTTGCCGAATACCTTGGAAAAATGCATCGCATTGATGTCAACAACGGTTCACCCTATTCAATTCCTCAAACAAATCCTTTTTACAACAACCCTATAGCACTGAAAGAAATATGGGCATACGGACTACGTAACCCCTGGCGTTTTAGTTTTGACAGACTAACAGGCGATTTGTGGATAGCTGATGTAGGTCAGAATGCATACGAAGAAATTAATTACCAACCGGCTGCAAGTAAAGGTGGAGAGAATTACGGCTGGCGATGCTATGAAGGAAATACTGCTTACAACACTACGGGATGCGGAGCTTCATCGAACTATGTATTCCCGGTATATGTGTATCCTCATAATCCCGAATGTTCTGTTATCGGAGGTTATATCGACAGAAGTTCCCCTGCATCCCCATATTATGGGTATTATTTTTTTGCTGATTATTGCTCCGACAAGATCTGGACCCTGCATAATGTTTCAGGCAACTGGGTAGTGCAGGATGTGGGTCAATTTCCGGGGAATAATTTCAGTACGTTTGGCGAAGATATCTCTGGGCAACTCTACGTGGCAGGCCTTACCAGCGGAACGATTTACCGCCTTAGCGACAGCCCGACAGCAGTAAACCAACCGGCAAACCCCGACAATATAACTGTAACATATCTCCCTAATACAGCAAAAATAAATATTGAAAATAAAAGGCATGATGGCAGCGAAATGCAACTTACATTATTCAATCCATTGGGAATAGCCTGTTATGTCACCCTATCCCGTGAATCAAATCTGGTAATTGATATCAGCTTCCTGCCAAAAGGCATTTATTTTCTAAACATTGTCTCAAGAGGAAGGAGTCAGGTACAGAAGCTGGTTAAAGGGTAAATACATACTAATTATATCAAATTAAGTCCTTTGTTGCCATCCGCTTTTTGAATCAATATGAAAGAAATGCAGGCAAGACAATCCGACACATTGATTTTCATTATCTTCCCATTCGCTTCTGATGCATGAAAGTAAATTATTTGCCGCTCTGTAAAATCTATTATTCCAATATTTATACCTCCCAACAGATTCATCCTTTCGGTTTATAAAAAAATTCATTTCCAGATTGACCCGTATAAATTGTAAATTATCTGTCTGATTTCACAAGTATTTGTTCAATCTTCAGATAGGGTTCGGATAGGGTTCGGATAGGGTTCGGATAGGGTTCAGTTAGGGTTCAGTTAGATCTGGCCCTCTGAACCCTAACGGAGTCCCCTATATACCCACTTTACACCTTCTCTGAAGATTGAACAAATGCAGAATAACTAAAAACGACATTAGTTGCAATAAAGCACCAAATGATTTCAGATTTAAATTTTTCAGATTTTACCTGTTGGGATTAATTTGATACTTGTACACGGACATGCCAAATGTGGTTAACTTTTCAATCAACCGGATAGAAATATTAAATCTTAAATAACCTCAAATTCGATACATAAAGTCTCAAGAACCTACAAAATAGTTCAAAATCAAACGAAATAACCTTTTTTATACGTCCTGAATGTTTTCTCTGTCGTAATAATTATGTAAATTTGCACGCAATAATTTTCATAGTGTAGTCCTGCTAAGGTACGACCCCTGAAAATAGTAACGATAAAAAGAAAAAACTATGTCCTTTATTGCTGAAAGAGTTCAAATAGAAGGTTTGACGTTCGATGACGTCCTTCTGGTTCCCGCCTTTTCTGATGTTTTACCACGAAATGTCATTCTAACCACCCGTTTTTCACGCCGCATTGAATTAAAGATACCAATCGTTTCGGCTGCCATGGATACGGTTACCGATTCAAAGATGGCTATTGCTATCGCCCGTGAAGGCGGTATCGGGGTGATCCACAAGAACATGACCATAGCCGAACAGGCCAAGCAGGTAGAAATAGTGAAACGTGCTGAAAACGGCATGATATCCAACCCTGTGACTATCCGTAAAGGAGCCTCGGTAGGTGATGCACTGGCTTTGATGGCTGAATATAAAATCGGTGGCATACCGGTTGTTGACGAAGGAGGCTACCTGGTAGGCATTGTAACCAACCGCGACTTACGTTTCCAACGCGATTTCAATAAACAAATCGATGATGTAATGACCAAGGAGAACCTGATCACTACTTCCCGTTCCACCAACCTGGAAGCTGCAGCCGATATATTACAACAATACAAGATCGAAAAACTTCCGGTGGTTGACGAAGACAATAAACTGGTAGGATTACTTACTTACAAAGATATTACCAAAGCCAAAGATAAACCGATGGCCTGTAAAGACGAACGGGGTCGATTACGCGTTGCAGCGGGAGTTGGTGTGACGCACGACACATTGCTTCGTGTAGAAGCATTGGTTGAGGCAGGTGTTGATGCTATTGTGATAGACACTGCACACGGACATTCAATGTCAGTGGTGGAAATGCTTAAAAAAGTGAAAGCGAAATTTCCGAATATCGATGTGGTAGTGGGTAACATTGCAACCGGCGATGCAGCATTAATGTTGGTTGAAGCAGGTGCAGATGCAGTAAAAGTGGGCATTGGTCCCGGATCTATTTGTACCACCCGTGTTATTGCAGGGGTAGGTGTTCCGCAGCTTTCGGCTATATTTGAAGTTTCAAAGGCGCTGGTTGGATCAGGTATTCCTGTTATTGCTGATGGTGGTATCCGTTATTCAGGTGACATCGTGAAGGCGCTGGCTGCCGGAGCAAACACAATTATGGCAGGTTCACTCTTTGCCGGGGTAGAAGAATCACCGGGAGAAACGATTATTTTCAATGGTCGTAAATTCAAATCATACCGTGGAATGGGTTCGCTTGAAGCCATGGAAAAAGGATCGAAAGACCGTTACTTCCAGGACATGGAGGATGATATTAAAAAACTGGTACCTGAAGGCATATCGGCCCGTGTTGCGTTCAAAGGAGCATTGTTTGAAGTAATTTACCAAATGATTGGTGGGTTGCGTGCCGGAATGGGTTATTGCGGAGCACACACTATCAGCGAATTACATACAGCTAAATTCACCCGGATTACCAATGCAGGAGTTGCTGAAAGTCATCCTCATGATGTGACCATTACCAGTGAAGCACCTAATTACAGCAGGGAAAATAATTAAACATTATTGGTATTATCTTCGAAGATATGATTTTCAATGATATTATTTCATGATATTATTAAAACCACCCCATGAATGTCGACAGACTTAAACGGGGTGGTTTTTAAAGAAGGATCTGCCTTTAAGTATTCTTAGATATTTAAAGATATATTTGGCAATCTACAAAAGCTTGCATTTCAGTATCCTGGCAATTATTAATTATTAATTATTAATTCCTTATGTATCTGAATATGACTAAGGTTTTGAAGAAAGAACAAGGTTATTCCCCGGGAATAAAACCTGATTCAATTTTCAATCTTATTAGAGGATAACAATTTTATTTGAAATTTACAATTATATGCTACTTTGATTTTTATTTCAGATTTATTATAATAACTTTGCGATCTTATTTTTTATATTAATAACACAACAAACATACATATTATCCGTTTTTACGGACGGACACATTCATCGTGTTTCTAATTATGTGTATTCGTCTTGATAAATCTATCAATCATTTAAATATTTATGAAATCACCTGTCATTAAATTAGTAGCATTATTGGCTTTGTCAGCGAGTACCTTTGCTCAATCTACCGATCCGGTACTCATGACCATAAACAACAAACCAGTTTTAAGATCTGAATTTGAATACATTTACAACAAGAATAATTCAAATAATTCATTGGATAAAAAAACACTTGATGAGTATGTTGATTTATTTGTTAATTTCAAGTTAAAGGTTGAAGAAGCTAAATCGCAAGGGATTGATACCACCAAATCATTTATAAACGAACTTGCCGGATACCGCTCACAACTGACAAAACCCTATCTGACAGATTCGAAAGTAGACGATGCATTGCTTCATGAAGCATATGACCGTTCGAAAGAAGATGTGGACGTAAGTCACATTTTAATACGGATACCGCAAAACGCAACACCTGTGGATACGTTGAAGGCGTTTGACGAAATTAATACCATATGGAAACGGGTACAGAAAGAAGATTTTTCAAAAGTAGCCAAAGAAGTATCACAGGATCAGTCGGCAGAAAAGAATAACGGACACATTGGCTGGATTTCGGCATTCCGTACTGTTTACCCATTTGAGACAATGGCATACAATACACCTGAAGGATCTATCTCTAAGCCTGTACGTACCGCATTTGGATATCATATTTTAAAAATACATGCCAGACGTACTTCATTGGGTGAGGTTTTGGTATCACACATCATGATTTTCACATCGAAAGGAGAAGAGAAACAAAACAAAAAAGCAAAAGCTACTATTGATTCAATATATCAACGCGTGTTAGCAGGTGATGATTTCGGGACTTTGGCTAAAAACCTTTCACAAGATAAGGGCTCATCGGTAAAGAACGGAGAATTGCCCTGGTTTGGAACAGGACGTATGGTTCCTGAGTTTGAAACGGCAGCATTTGCATTGAAAAATGTAGGTGATGTTTCCCAGCCTATCCAGTCGGACTATGGTTGGCATATTATCAAACTCATGGACAGAAAAGGAATAGCTGCATTTGATGAATTAAAAGGGGATCTTGAACGCAAGGTAAAACATGATGAACGGGCAAACCGCGGGCAACATTCCTTCCTGACCAAATCACGTATCGAATATAATTATCAGGAAAATACGGCTAATATTGCGGAATTCAGCAAATTATTATCTAAACGGACATTAACTGACTCAACGTTTATTGCCGAAGCATCTAAATTAGACAAACCGCTTTTCAGCTTTGCCGGAAAGAAATTCACACAGGCTGATTTTGCTAAATACCTGAAGAAAAACAGTACGACCGAAAAAAGTATTCCTTCCGAGATAATCAATGAAAAAATAGATGCATTTGCTGACAGCGAATTACTTTCATATGAAGATTCGCAACTGGAAAAGAAATATGATGACTTCCGCTTCTTAATGCAGGAATATCATGATGGAATCCTGTTATTCGAAGTCAGCAACCGTGAAGTATGGGAAAAAGCATCGAAAGACACTCCCGGATTAGCGAAGTATTTCAATGAGCATAAAGCAGATTACACATGGGAAAAACCACATTTTAAAGGTCACGTAATACTTTGTAAAGACAATGCTACTTTTAACGCAGCTAAATCCATCGTAAAGAAATCGGATAAAGATTCCATAGACAAATATCTGCGTACCCGTTTAAATGACAGCATTCAATATGTAAAAGTTGAAAAAGGGTTATATGTGCAGGGAGACAATAAAGTAGTGGATGACCAGATATTCAAATCCAAAGAAAAATACGTACCCACAAAAGAATATCCTTTTTTCTTTGTTACCGGGAAATTACTGAAAAACAAACCGGAAGACTACTCCGATGTTCGGGGATTAGTGACTGCTGATTACCAGGAATTTTTGGAACGTGAATGGATTAAAGCCCTCAGGGCAAAATATCCTGTGAATGTTGACCAAAATGTTTTGAAAACGGTTAAGAAAAACTAATAATAAAATCACGCAAAAATAAAAGCCCTACCTTTGGCTTTTATTTTTGCGTTTTGTTTTCATATCGGTTGAGAATCATCAAATCCTGCACATGAACAAGTTTTCTTTTTTGACAATTATATTACTTACTTTGGTTGTCATACCTTCATGTGTACATAAAACGGCAGATGTGGCACGTAAGCCATTGCTGGAGGTAGAAGGTAAGTTTTTATATTACGACGAAATTCAGCAGGTTATGCCCCCGAATGTGAACGATTCGGACAGTACCGCAATTGCACAAAGTTATGTCCGTAAATGGGTTACCGACGTTCTAATGTACGAAAATGCAAAACGGAATATTACCAATAAAAATGAAATTGATGAATTGGTTGAAAGTTATCGTAAATCGCTGACAATTCATCAATATCAACAGAAAATGATTGAGCAACGCCTTCCGAAAGAACCATCGGAAGAAGACCTTAAAGCATTTTATACCGAATACAGCGATCAGCTTGTATTAAAGGAAAATGTAATCAAAGGATTATTACTGATTATTCCGCAGAAAGCTCCCAAACTAAGCACGGTACGTAGCTGGGTACAATCGGCAAATGCCAAGTCACTTGAAAATATTGAGAAATACAGTTTGCAGAATGCAATTAGTTACGATTATTTCGGAGATAAATGGTTGCCATTATCAGAAATACTAAAAAGGATGCCTTTAAAAATTGAAGATCCTTCAAAGTTTTTAGCTAACAATCATTTCGTAGAGACATCGGATAGTACACAACACTTTTTTTTACGCATAGTGACCTATAAATCATCAGGTCAGGTAGAACCTTACGAAATGGCAAAAAACAGGATTTCAAATATATTACTCAACAAAAAGAAAGCCGATTTTATTGAGAAGTTTGAAAAAGAGATATACAATGATGCTGTCGAAAATGAGACAGTTACATTTTTCAAGAAAAAATAATAATTTATATCCAGCTTATAACGAAAACTAATTTAGTCAGGACAAACATATTGGTTTTAGATTAAGCAATAAATAAATGTCCATCACATTGAAAGTCAATTTGTATTTTATGAAAAAAATAATCCTTTCCCTTTTATTTCTCTTAAGTATTGCGCCGTTTAAAATGCTAGCGCAAAAGAATATTATCGACGAAGTAATATGGGTCGTGGGTGATGAATCTATTCTAAAGTCCCAGGTTGAAGAACAAAAATTGCGTGCGCAATATGAAAACACACCCATCCAGGGAGATCCGTATTGTGTTATCCCTGAACAAATAGCCATTCAAAAGCTTTTCCTGCATCAGGCAGCACTGGATAGTGTTGTTGTCAGTGAGGCGACAGTCATGAACCAGGTTGAGAGCCGGTTGAATTATTTCATCTCCCAGATCGGATCGAAAGAGAAGATGGAAGAGTATTTCCATAAAAGCACCCTTGCTTTGCGGGAAGATTTACGGGATATGATCCGCGAACAACAAATCATCCAACAGATGCAACAAAAGCTTGTAGGGGATATAAAATCAACACCTGCCGATGTACGTCGTTATTTCAAAGATCTTCCGACCGACAGTATACCAACCGTACCGGCACAGGTAGAACTTCAGTTGATCAGTTTTGAACCGCCGGTTGCCATTGAAGAAATTAACCGCATAAAAGATCGCTTACGTGACTTTACCGAACGTGTAAACANTGGCAAAGGGGACTTTTCTGTTTTAGCAAGGCTTTATTCGGAAGATACTGAGAGTGCAAAACGTGGAGGAGAACTTGGGTTTATGGGTCGTGGACAACTTGTACCTGAGTTTGCCCAGGTAGCTTTTAACTTACAGGACCCTAAAAAAGTGTCGCGTATCGTTCAAACCGAATTTGGATTTCATATCATTCAGCTGATAGAGAAAAGGGGTGATCGTATCAATTGCCGTCACATACTGCTTAAGCCACATGTTTCCATTGATGAAAAATCGAAAGCCATACATAACCTGGATTCAATTTCTAACCTGATACGGGAAGATAAACTAACATTTGAACATGCCGTAATGAATTTTTCGCAGGATAAAAATACAGCTATGAATGCCGGATTAATGTTGAACGAAAAAAGTGGCACATCAAAATTTGAATATCAGGACCTTCCTCCTGAAGTTGCCAAAATTGTCTATGACATGCATGTAGGCGAAGTATCAAAGCCATTTTCCATGATAAACAAAACATCGAATAAAGATGTTGTAGCCATTGTTAAGGTAAAATCGAAGGTAGATAACCACAAGGCAAACCTGTTGGATGATTACCAAATGTTGAAGTCATACTACGAAGGTAAAAAGAAACAGGAATTTTTGAATAACTGGATTATCAAGAAACAAAAGGAAACATATATCAGTATTGATCCGGCATGGCAAAATTGCACATTTCAATATCCGGGATGGATTAAAAAATAATTGCCCCTTCAATCCCCAAAAAGGATAGGATGAGGTGATAAATTTCATGAAACGAATCAAAAAAGCTATTTTATATTTTCCCCGTCAGGGATTCTGGCGCTACAGGCACATCGTACTATTCGGTGTGCTGTGTTTGTTTATAGTTGTTTTACAGGCTCAAATACATCCCAAACAATTGCGTAAGGAAGTTTTGCAAAGCCAGTCCCCCAAAAAAACAAGCGTAAAATCAACGAAAAAAACCAGATCTCTGTTTCGAAGCACAAAGAATTCTCCGAATATGCAACTTGCACCTACTGTGAATCCATTGAGAAACAGAGGTGTCACGTTAGTTTATTTACAACATTCGGAGACACTTACATTCGACAAGATTACGAACCCCGACATGCAGGTTTTAAAAGGAAACGTTCGATTCAAGCATGATAATGTTTTGCTATATTGTGATAGTGCTTATTTCTTTGAAAAAGCCAATTCACTAAATGCATTCGGCCACGTACGCATAGTACAGGCCGACACACTTTTCGTGTTTGGGGATGTGCTCTATTATGATGGGAATACTAAACTTGCACGATTGCGACATAATGTCCGCATGGAAAACAGGAGAACAACGCTGACCACCGACAGCCTGAATTACGACAGGTTGGCAAATCTGTCATATTACTACACCGGAGGAAAAATCACGGACCAACTAAATGTCCTTACGTCTGTATGGGGTCAATATTCTCCATCAACGAATGATGCCTTATTTAAAAACAAGGTGCATTTAAAAAATAAAAATTTTATACTTGATTCCGATACCCTGAAGTACAACACGAAAAACCATATTGCAAATATAGTAGGACCTACTCATATTTTATACAATGATGAAACCAACATTTACAGCAAGCTCGGATGGTATAATACTACAACCGATCAGTCAATGTTGCTGAACAGGTCTATCGTTAAGCATAAGGATGGGAAAACACTGACAGGGGATACGATATTCTATGATAAGAAACTGAAGTACGGTGAAGGATTTACACATGTTATAATGAATGACACCGTTCAAAAATCGACCCTGTACGGAGAATATTGTTATTACAACGATTTAACAAAAACCGGATTGGCCTGTGACTCTGCCATGCTGGTTGACTGGTCGGGCAAAGACTCTATGTTTGTACATGCCGACACACTCTTAACCTTGAAGGATTCCATTTACAATGTAGCCCGTGGATACTATCATGTACGGCTATTCCGGAATGATGTACAGGGACTCTGCGACTCATTGACTTACTCGGCGCGTGATTCGATTATGAATATGCATGGTGAACCTGTGCTATGGTCGGACAATAATCAACTCTCGGGTGAATTTATCCAGGCCTTTACCAAAAACAAAAAGGTGGAACGTATATTTATCCAACGTGCCGCTCTTACCGTTCAACAAGAGGATTCCATTTATTTCAATCAACTGTCCGGAAAGGAAATTATAGCGTATGTGGACAGCGGGCAACTGAAAAGAGTCAAAGTAAACGGAAATGCTGAAACAATCTACTATCCCAGGGATGATAAAGATTCGACGCTGGTAGGACTAAACAAAACTCAAAGCAGTTTTGTGGTTATGTACATGAGAAACAAAAAGGTGCAACGAGTTGTACTGACATCGGCATCAACCGGTACAATGTACCCACTTGCTCAACTATCGGGCAGTGATATATACCTGAAAAACTTCTTTTGGTTGGATAAGCAACGTCCTAAGAAAAAACAGGATATATTTTTAGTCTTTCCGAAAGTACCACGCCCTAAAATAACGGTAACAGAACCAAAGAAAGAAGAAAAAATAAAGTTGAGAGGGCACCCAAAGAATATAATAACCACTAAGGCAAAAAAAGGGTCTAAACAACCTGTTAATCCAGCTAAGTAATCACAGTCTTAGTTCTCATTTGGTATTATTCCTTATATTTCTATTTTTCTACCTGATGATTTTCTAACCAATAAAAACAATGCCGATTCAATATGAATCGGCATTGTTTTTATTGATTACTTACAAAAATAATATTTAAATTAGGATATCATTTTTTATTCACTGAACATCTTTTAGCATTTAATTGTTTTTCATAGTAACTTAAAAACCAACGGCTATGAAGACAAGTAACTTTACACTTCTTTTTGTCATCCTGACATTTCCCATTTATAGCTTCTCACAGGTTACCGAGGCTGAAAAGCACATTAAGACAGTAGAAACGGATACAATTGCTGGTTGGAAAACCGGGATTGTTACGGGAATTAATTTAGCCCAGACAGCTCTGGTAAACTGGTCGGCAGGTGGAGAGAGTTCTGTTGCTTTTAATGGAATGGTGAGTGTTTTCGCCAATTACAAAGACACCACCTCCGAATGGATAAATACCCTGGATATAGGATATGGAATGTTGCAACAAGGTGCTAATGGTAAGTTTATAAAAACAGACGACCGGTTTGATTTATTATCCAAATATGGTGTAAAAGCTTTTTCAAACTTTAATTATGCTTTACTGGTCAATTTCAAAACTCAGTTCGCACCGGGTTATAATTATCCGAACGATAGTGTAAAGATATCGAACCTGTTTGCGCCTGCTTACTTATTAGCAGCAATAGGCTTGAATTATGTCCCCAGCAGTTATTTTAATGCATTTCTTGCCCCGTTTACCGGTAAGGTGACAATAGTCAACGACAATGCATTATCGGCCTCAGGAGCTTACGGGGTTACTCCCGGGAAGAAATTAAAAGGAGAATTTGGAGGATATGCCCGCATCGTTTATACACGAAGCGATTTTAAAAGTGAAATTTTAAAGAATGTAGCTTTCACTTCAAAACTCGATTTATTCTCTAATTATCTGAAAGATCCGCAAAACATTGTATTCAACTGGGAAAATCAACTCGCCATGAAAGTCAATAAATACATTTCTGTCAATATAAATACGCATTTAATGTACGACGCTAATATAAAGGTAAACGGAGAAAAAGCGAAACTCCAGTTTAAGGAAATACTTGGTGTTGGAATCTTCTTAAAACTATAATTGTATCTGTTCATTTTAATGCCATCTGAAATGAATACAATTGCATGGATCGGATTTAGTCAAAGTTTATTTGCTTCCATTCTAATGTTTAACAAAAAGGAAAGTTCCCTTTCTGATAAAGTATTATCAGGATGGCTTTCCCTTCTGTCCATTGACTTTATGATCTGCGGACTTGATTATGAGATTTATGGAATGCCTCTCCTTTCAAGTTCTTTTCTATTATTCAATCCTTGCCTATTCCTGTATATAAATTCGCTCACCCGTCCACAATTCAAATTACACTGGATGCAGTTATTTCATCTGTTTCCCTTTGTGTTTTTTGAAATATATACGTATATCATCACAGAACCTTTCTCCCTGGACACTTTTTTCCTTCACGACAAGTACTACCTGTTCCGGCTTGTCTTTGCTTCATCAATCATTCTTTCATGGTTCATATACATACCAATGAGTCTGATACTGGTAAACAGTCATCGTGTTAACCTGAGAAATGAGTGGTCGAATATAGATAAAAATGAAAGCCTCAGTTGGTTACTTGCTTTTGCTGTATTTTACGTTGTCTTTTGTATGTTTGCTGTCATCATAACAGTCATAGCTTACTTTAATCATCTCAACCCGCTGACACCACACATTTATAATTATTCCACATTGCTTTTACTGGTTTATATCATGAGCTTTTACGGATTGAGCCAGCAGGTTCCTTCAAAACGAATGCTGTCCGTGGAAGAACTCCATAAGCCATATAAAAATTCAACACTGACTGAAGAAACAAAACAATTGATACAAAAAAAAATCCTGTTCTATTTCGAAATTGGAAATGGATATCTGAATCCCGATTTAAATATGAATCTTCTTTCAGAACAACTTAAAATTCCAAAATATCAGATTACTGAAGTACTGAACACAAATATTGGAATGAATTTCTTTCAATTTGTCAATCATTACCGCGTAGAGGCAGTTAAGAAAATGCTAATGGATTCCAACAATAAGTTTTCAATAGAAGCAATTGGCTATGAATGCGGATTTTCGAGCAAATCATCGTTTTATACCGTCTTTAAAAGCATGACAGGAATAACTCCTGTAACGTATCGCAACGCTCTCAGACTTTAATTTTCAGAATATAGTTCACTATAAGTCCGGATTTCAAAAGTTGAACCTTATGTAGTTGTGCCATCTTCTAAGAAAGGACGAAATTTACAATAGAATTATATAAACTTGCAAAAGCAATAAAACACAATTTTGGGTTCTATTGACAGCATGAGTTTATAAATATCTTCATGCAATAATTCTATTCTAAATTTTCAATATGAAATCAACCACTAAGGTTTTGTTAACCGGTGCATCCGGAACTGTTGGCATTGAAGTCCTGAGATTACTGGTAAATGAGAATGGCTTCCAGGTCACCGTATTTGATAAAAAGACACATCGTGCTACCAGACTTTTATCGCCGTTTAAAGGCAAAATAAATATAATCTATGGGGATATATGTAATTCCAAAGACATACAGAAAATTCCCGGGAATATTGATGTTGCTATTCATTTAGCAGCCATTATACCACCAAAAGCAGATGAAAGCCCGGAATTAACGTACCGGGTAAACGTACTAGGGACAAAATCAATTATTAAGGAACTGGAAGATAAATCGCCGAATGCATTTTTCCTTTACAGTTCTTCTGTTTCGGTATATGGTGACCGTGTACTGAACCCTGATATAACAGCAAACGACCCTTTGAATGCAAGTGATAGAGATTTTTATGGTGAAACAAAAATTAAGGCTGAAGAATTGATAAAAAACTGCAAACTTGATTGGTCCATATTCAGGTTGGCAGCCATTATGAAAAACCATAAAATGTCAAAGCTTATGTTTCACATGCCCCTGAACACGCAACTTGAAATCTGCAGCCCGAAAGATACTGCAAAAGCATTCGTGGAAGCTATAAGCAAAAGTGAAGTTCTGTCGGGAAGAATCTTTAATCTTGGAGGAGGGGAAAAGTGTAGAATTTCCTATGAAGTTTTCCTGGAAAAATCATTCATGCTTTTTGGACTGGGAAAGCTGAATTTTCCACTCAATACTTTTGCACAACGAAATTTCCACTGCGGGATTATGAAAGATGGGAATATCCTTGAAGACATTCTTAATTTCAGAAATGATACATTGGAAAGTTATTTTAAAGAAACAAAACATTCCATTTCATTTATGACAAAAATAATCAGTATCTTGTTCCGCAGTTTAATAAAACGGGTTTTATTAAACCAGTCGGAGCCTTTTAATGCCGTAAAAACCAAGAACCAAGAACTTATAAGCCATTTTTTTCTAAAGAAAGAATTTCCGTTACCTGTTTAATTCTGATTTTATGAAAATGAAAACAGTTTGCAAATACTTTTTAGTCCTTGTACTTTCCGGGCTTGGAAACTACATTTCAGCTCAGGATTTAGATGTTCATATCCTGAATATAAGGAATAAAAATGGTCAGCTATGTCTTGCAATGTTTGCTGATGAAGCACATTTTAAAGACGAAAAAACATGTTGGGCCATGAAGTGTACTAAAAAAGATATTGTGAATGGCGAGTTTCATATTAAAATACCCTATCAGCCTGGTGAATGGGCATTCTCGGTACTGGATGATGAAAACGGGAACGGCAAAATGGAGTATAATTTTATAGGTATACCCCGCGAGGGCTTTGGCTTTTCTGATTATTTTCTCAAAGGATTGCACAGACCTGTATTCAACGATTTCAGTTTCAAAATTGGAAAGAATGAAACTAAAACAATTATAGTCAGAATGAAGTATCTTTAAATCTAACTGTGAGCTTAAAGTACTGCACTTTCTTTTAGTACCCGTAATTATTCTTCTAAATGTTCATGGAGTCTCTATTTAGCGCACCGATTGATACCCCCCGGGGACACCGTTTTTTGATAACATCACTTGCCAAAGTTGCACATTACGGGCACGAAAGGATCCGGCTGCACTGAGCAGATAATACTTCCACATTCGGTAGAAACGTTCGTCATAATCGGACTTTAGCTCTTCCCAGTGACGATCAAAGTTATCGAACCATGCCATAAGTGTCTTGTCGTAGTAAGCCCCAAAACTGTGCCAGTCCTCCATGACAAATAAATTTTCTATAGCACCACCAATTTGTTTTATGGATGGGACATGCGAATTGGGAAAAATATATTTATTCGACCATGGATCTGAAGCAACCACCGATTTGTTTGATCCTATTGTATGAAGCAGGAACAATCCATTTTCTTTGAGCAAACCATGGACGGTATTCATGAACGTAGTATAATTTTTATAAACAACGTGTTCGAACATACCAACTGATACTATCCGATCGAAGAGCATATCTTTACCCAGCAATTCTTTATCATTTAAATCCCGGTAGTCCATGAGTTTGATAGTTACATTTAGTCCCTTGCAATCGGTTGTAGCATATTCAACCTGTTCCCTGGAAACAGTAATTCCGGTTACTTCCACATCATAATTTTCGGCCGCATATTTGCAAAAACTTCCCCAGCCGCAACCAATATCCAATATCTTCATCCCCGGCTTCAGGTTGAGTTTTCGGCAAATCAAACTCAGTTTAGCTTCCTGGGCTTCATCAAGGTTTTTAGCCTCCTTCCAGTAGCCGCATGAATAAGCCATTCGTTTATCAAGCATCTTCTGAAATAAGACATTGCCTAAGTCGTAGTGCTTTTCCCCAACCTCAAAAGCTTTTGATTTTTTACCCGTGTTAATGAGCTTTGCCTCCAGGTAATGAACAAAATACTTCATGTTCTTTATCTTTTCTTCCAGCGATGCATGCAAAAGTTTATAACACAATTCATCGAGTTTTTTTACTTCCCACCAACCATCCATGTATGCTTCGCCAAATCCAAGGGCACCATCACGAAGTACCCGTTTATAAAAATCAGGATGTTTTACCTGAATATCTGCATCACCTTGTCCGTTTGCATGTACTCCAGCTGTACTCAACAGTGTGTTGATAGTATCTTCAATTCCATTTTTCATGATTTTCTATATTTAAAAAATTGGAAATCCTATTTTAGGAGAAATAAAATGTTATCACCATTAATTTACAGGAAATGTTTATTTCTTGAACTGTTGTATTTCCACTAGAGCAGCAGTTCTTAATCTCTGGTATGTTGTTGAATCTTTACAATCATTTTACTTTAGCGTGAAAATAGAACAAATTTTTTCCTCTTTAGTTTACCCCATTGTTATTTCCTCGCTTTTAAGAGTCGATTATCCTCATCTTATTAAAAATCATATCAGGTGGAAAACAAAAAATAATAAACGTATTTTATATGGCGTGGTTTTCTTTCATATCACGGGCTTCTTTTCTCCCAAAAAACACAAATACCAGCTCGTTTATAACTTTGTATTGAAATTATTAGATAGAATTTTTTATTATTTAAAAAATTCAGTACATTTGCTAATTATTTCTCATGCAAATCCTAAAAAACGAATAATATGAAATTCATTGTTTCAAGTACCGACCTATTGAGCCACTTACAAGCCATCAGCCGTGTAATAAACAACAAGAACTCACTGCCGATATTAGATAATTTTTTACTTCATCTCGAAGGAAAGACTCTGACAATGACAGCTTCGGACATTGAGACCACGTTGATTACTTCAATGGAAGTTGAAACAGCCGACGGAAACGGGAAAGTAGCAGTAGCTTCACGTTTATTGCTCGACACTTTGCGAGAATTTTCTGAACAACCACTTTCGTTTAATATAAACGATTCAAATTTAGCTATGGTCATCACTTCAGCTAACGGATCGTATAATTTCATAGGACAGAACGGAGATGAATATCCACGTTTACCTCAATTACAAGACGATGCACGTTCATTGTCATTACCAGTACCGACTCTTTCAGCCGGGATTTCCAAGACACTGTTCTGCACGGCAGACGATGAATTACGTCCTGTAATGAATGGAGTTTATTTTGATATTACTTCCGATAGCCTGACTCTGGTGGCTACCGATGCTCATAAATTAGTCCGCTATAAAACAACATATACTTCTGCTTCAGTACAAGATGAAGAATTGGTGAATTTTATACTTCCTAAGAAACCGGCCAATATGCTCAAGAATATTCTGCCTAAGGAAAGTGGTGAGGTGGAAATTCGTTTCGACAGCAAGAATGCACATTTTAAACTGGCTAATTACACTATGATCTGCCGTCAGGTTGAAGGACGATTCCCAAATTACAACGGGGTTATTCCAAAAACAAATCCGTATAAAATCATCATTGATCGCGTTACATTGCTGAATGCATTGAAACGTGTATCTGTTTTTGCAAACCAGGCAAGCAACCTTGTTAAGCTGGCGTTTACTGCCAATCAAATTCATATTTCTGCACAGGATATTGATTTCTCTATCTCTGCTGAAGAAACCATTAGTTGTCAGTTTGAAGGTGAACCAATTAAAATCGGATTTAAATCATCTTTCCTGATTGAAATCTTAGGGAACATTAATGCTACCGATATTATTTTTGAATTGTCGGATGCATCACGCGCAGGCTTAATCCTACCTTTTGAAAACGAGGCAAACGAAGAAATACTCATGTTGTTAATGCCAATGTTGCTTAATGATTAATAACGAGCAGGTCTAAAATCGGAGGTCTAAGGTCGCAAGTCTTTAGACCTTTAATTTTTTGTATCCGATGTATTTATTTCAAAATCCAATAAGATAAAATTGATTCTCATAGTCCGTATAATAACTTAAACTTTTGAACTTAGTAAATTTTAAAAATGAAACTTCAACTTAAAAATCCAATAATCTTTTTTGACCTTGAAACTACAGGTACCAATATCGTATCCGATAGAATCGTAGAAATATCGTATCATAAAGTTTCACCAAATGGTCGTGAAGAAACAAAAACTATTCGAATAAATCCTGAAATGCCAATCCCGAAGGGGGCTACTGAAATTCATGGAATTACAGATGCTGATGTTGCTGACTGTCCAACATTTAAAACCGTTGCAAAGGAAATTGTACACGATATTGAAGGCTGTGACCTGGCCGGATATAATTCCAATCGTTTTGATATTCCTCTTCTTGCCGAAGAGCTCCTTCGTGCCGATGTAGAAATTGATTTAATGAAACGAAAATTTGTAGATGTTCAGGTTGTATTTCATAAAATGGAACAACGTACATTGGGTGCTGCCTATAAGTTTTATTGTGACAAAGACCTGATTGGTGCCCATGGAGCTGAAGCTGACACACTGGCTACTTATGAGGTATTACAGGCACAACTGGATCGCTATCCGGAACTTAAAAATGACATTGAGTTTCTGTCTAAATTCACTACCCAGAATAACAATGTTGACTTCGCAGGGCGTATTATATTCAACGATAAAGGAGAAGAAGTCATCAACTTTGGAAAATATAAAGGTCAGAAAGTGACGGATGTGCTGAAAACGGATATGGGATATTATGGATGGATGATGAACAGTGATTTTTCTCTTCATACCAAAAAAGTATTAACAAATATCAAGTTGCGAAACTTCAATAAATAATATTTCACTAAATAATAAAGACTAAACGGGTGTAAGCAATCTACTTCCACCCGTTTTCTTTTTGAAACTCCGATTAGATTTTCTACCGGCACTCATCATAGAAAAAAGCTGATTTATCTGCCTGAAGGAAATGTCTTAAATATGTATTTCATTGTGTAGTTCTTATTTTTTTGGCACGGTCATTGTTGCAATTCTATTTGCTTAAAAAGTTATTCCTATCCTATGAAAGTTTTCAAATTTGTTTCATTCGTTTTATTTTTCATGACTTTGGGTATACAAACCTACAGTCAGGAGAATCCGGTTGTTCCCAAACGAACTCCCGAACAAGAAGCGGCAAAGCAGACTGACAAGCTTCAACAAGAACTGGATTTAAATCAGGACCAGGCTAAAGAGGTTTATAAAATAAACTTACGCTATGCCCATGAACGTCAGATATCGAATAAGAGAAGTGAAGCTTTGGAACGCATGAAGAACAAGAATGCTGATATTCAAAAGGTTTTAAGTCCTGAACAAAATAACAAATTACAAACTAAGCGTTATGAACGCACTTATCTTGAATCGAATACGTTAAATTCCGGCAGGCAAGTCAGATCATCAGGGATCAGGTCTTCTTCGGGTTTCCATTCTAATCAAACAAATCGGGGTCCTGCTTCATCGGACATGAATAATCGCACAAATTACCGGCCGGTGAATCCGAATTTTCATTCCGGATCCAGACAAGACAGACCTGTCAGACGAAGTACAACCAATACTCCATCTACAAACCACTTCCAAAATAACCCACCACCTTCACGTTCTTCTTCGGGGAATTCCTATTCACCCGGGAGAACTGAAACAAGTATGCCTTCACATAACAGTTCATCAAATACACGGAATCAAACTTCGCCATCCTATACACCAGGAAGGAATGAAACACCTGTTAATCCTAACAGAAAATAGACTATGTCAAACCCGTATTTTAGTTTTAAACAATTTACTGTTTACCACGATCGTTGTGCCATGAAGGTTGGAATGGACGGGGTGTTGTTGGGTGCATGGTGCAATACAGAGAACACAAAAAACATACTTGATATCGGCACAGGAACCGGCCTTATAGCTCTAATGCTTGCCCAACGAAGCACTTCATTGATTGATGGTATCGATATTGATGCAAATGCCATATTACAGGCTACAGAGAATGTAAAACGTTCACCATGGGCAAACCGTGTATCCGTAAAGGAGATATCACTACAGGATCTTGCCGCTAACACAGTGAATCAATACGATTTGATTGTATCCAATCCACCTTATTTCGTCAATTCATTAAAAGCTCCTTCTGATGATAGAACGGCAGCACGCCATACCGATTCACTTACCCATGAGGAATTAATACTAAACGCGAAACTCCTTCTGAATCCATCGGGGAGGATTTGCATTATACTTCCTGTGAATGAAGCATTGCTTTGCCGGGATTTTGCGCTGAGCAACGGATTATATTGCATCAAAGAGGTTCATGTTATTCCAAAACCAAATGCTGCACCCAAACGCACCTTACTTGAATTTTGTTTTCAACCTCTCCCAAAAGAAGAATCAGATATAGTCATTGAATCGGACGTCAGGCATCACTATTCAGAAGAATTCAGTTTATTGGCTAAGGAATTTTACCTCAGGCTATAAAATGACATCGGGTAAATAGATTTAAAACCTATTTACCCGATGTGTTTACTATCAAACCGAACAGTATCTTACAATAAAGCTTGTACTTTGCTTGCAATAACGGTTTTTTGTGTTGCTCCTATCTGTTTGTCAACCAACTTGCCATCTTTGAAAAATAGAATAGTCGGGATATTACGAATACCGTATGTTTCTGGTGTTTCCACGTTATCATCCACATTCATTTTACCAATTTCAACTCTTCCCTCATACTCTTTTGCCAGTTCTTCAACAAGTGGTCCTACCATACGGCAAGGACCGCACCATTCTGCCCAAAAGTCAATAACTACCGGTTTTCCACTATTAATAATGTCTTTGATGTTTTCATCAGTAAACTCTGCTGCCATAATATTTTTGTTTTTTAAATTGTTTTAGTGTGTTTGATTAGTAAACAGTTGCCTGTTCAAATAGTTTAAATCATAAATTATATATGCTTATTTATAAATTCTATTAAGCCTGTTATGCGGATATTTTTAAATACAACCGTTTATAAAACTATATTAATAAGTTCGATGGCATTTTGTATTGTTTTTTAGCCTCTGTGTTTATTGTACATTAAAATCAAGAAACCCTTTACCCTGAGCCTGCTTTAACGAATGATACACTTTTTTATTGATTTGAATCCTGTGTTGACGTGCAAACATCATTACTTTGTTTGGTGAAGTCTCATCCACTACCTGAATATACAGGTTTACATTCCCTTTATTTTTTATAACTAAGTCAGTCAACTCGACGGCAAGATCATCTGACATCTGTTGAATGGGGATAGTAAGAGTCAGCGTATTGATCAGCTTGTCTTTTATATCTGAAAAGACTTCTATTTTCTGAATTTTGAGCTCAAGTTCTTTGGGTATGTTAGGATCTGTTGCTTCCACTTTTTTATATTTGTAATCCGCTCCTCGTTCTTGCACAATTACATGAAGAAACAAATATAAATCTTTGATCATGTACTTCCCGTATTCAATATAATTTTTACCAAACAGGGGAAACTCAAATGCTCCAACATAATCTTCGAGGGTAAAAATACCATACGGATTGCCTGCTTTGGAAGTTCCATGCCTGAAATTGGTAACCATTCCGCCTATCCTCAACGCTTTGCCCTGCAATGGGGGCAAATCTCTTAAATCAACGGTAGTTGTATTACAGATATGATTTATCTCAAATTCGAATTCATCCAACGGATGCGCTGACAGGTACATCCCTATCAGGTCACGTTCTTTATTTAATCTTTCCAGTGGTGACCATTCCGGTGCATAGGGTATTTCAGGTTTTGTAATCTCCACAGAGTCCAATCCACCGAATAATGAATTACGCGTCATGGCAATATCAGTCTGATATTTATTCCCGTAACGCAGGATACTTTCAAGTACCAACTCCCCTTTACTGTTCTCTACAAAAAGCTGCTCACGCTTTATATCCGGGAAACTGTCGAATGCACCCGATAAGGCAAGGCTTTCCACAGCACGCTTATTACAGGCATTCAGGTTCACTCGTTCTATAAGGTCAAACATACTCTTATATTTTCCATTGGCCTTGCGTTCGTTCACAATCGCTTCAACAGCACCTTCACCAACTCCTTTTACACCTCCCAGTCCAAAACGGATATTACCTTCCAGATTCACTGTAAATGTCAGGTCGCTTTCATTTACATCCGGACCCATAACCTGCATGCCCAGGTTCTTGCACTCGTCCATAAACTTACCAACCTCAGTAATGTCATCCTTGTTGCGCGTTAAGTTGGCTGCCATGAATTCAGCCGGGTGATTGGCTTTCAGGTAGGCAGTCTGGTACGCAATCCACGAGTAGCATGTGGCATGCGATTTATTAAAGGCATATTTGGCAAATTCCGACCAGTCGCTCCATATCTGTTCAAGCTTTTCAAAAGGTCCATACCCGTTTTTCTGACAGCCTTCCATGAACTTCACCTTCAAATGCTCCATTTTGTCGACGAGTTTCTTTCCCATCGCCTTTCGTAGCTCATCCGATTGTCCACGTGTAAACCCTGCCAGGTCACGGCTCAAAAGCATGACTTGTTCCTGATATACCGTGATTCCATAGGTATCACTTAACCTCTTTTCCATTACCGGGAAAGGATATTCAATCTTTTCACGCCCGTGTTTACGATTGATAAACTGCGGGATATATTGCATTGGACCCGGACGGTACAACGCATTCATGGCAATTAGATCTTCGAACTGAGTAGGCTTCAGGTTAATCAGGTGCTTCTGCATTCCTGCAGATTCAAACTGAAATGTTCCAACCGTCATTCCCTTGCTAAACAGATCGTATGTTTTTTCATCATCAATGGGTATAGCATCAATATCCAGGTCAAATCCCTTTGATTTTTTGATATTGGATAATGCTTCTTTGATAATAGACAGGGTTTTTAGGCCCAAAAAGTCCATCTTTATCAATCCGATTTCTTCAATAACCGATCCCTCATACTGGGTTACCAGCATTTCCTCGTTGGTCTCCTTGTCGATGGCTGTACTTAATGGAACCATGTTCGTAAGGTCAGCTGCACCGATGATAACCCCGCAGGCATGTACTCCTGTCTGGCGTACAGTGCCCTCCAGCATTTCGGCATACCGCAACGTATTCGACAGGTTTATATCCGACGAATTGCGCGCTGCCTGCAGTTCGGGCACAAATTTCAGGCAATTGGCAATCGTTACCTTTGGTGATTTACCATCAGGACCTTCCGGAAATTTATCCGGAATAAGCTTCGTCAACCGGTCAGCTTCCGAGAGTGGTAGTTTCTGTACGCGTGCCACGTCCTTGATAGACGATTTGGTCGCCATTGTGCCATATGTAATGATATGGGCCACCCGTTCTTTTCCGTATTTCTCGGTTACCCATCGCAATACCTGTCCACGGCCGTCATCATCAAAGTCGATATCGATATCGGGCATGGAGATACGGTCAGGATTAAGGAAACGCTCAAACAGCAAATCATATTTCAACGGGTCTATATCCGTAATCCGCAGGCAATAGGCAACAACCGATCCGGCTGCTGAACCACGTCCGGGACCAACAGACACTTTCATTTTGCGTGCCGCATTGATAAAATCCTGTACAATCAGGAAGTACCCCGGAAAACCCATGGTTTTCATGACGTGCAACTCAAATTCGATACGCTCCATGGTTTCAGGATCGATCGAATCGCCATAACGTTGTTTGGCACCGACAAGCGTCAATTCAGACAGATAATCGGCTTCCAGTTTTACACGGACTGCTTTTTCATATCCACCCAACCGTTCGAATCCATCACCGAATTCTTTACGGAGCATTTCTTCCGTAAATTTACTACGGTAATATGTTTCTGTGGCAAAACTTTCTGGAATAGGGAATATAGGCATCATGGCATTGTGATCAATGTCATAGAACTCTACCTTTTCGGCTATTTCAAGGGTATTCTCGAGTGCTTCGGGTATATCGGCAAAGATAACTCCCATTTGTTCCGGCGTCTTTAGCCATTCCTGCTTGGTATACCGCATACGGTTCGGATCGTCTAAATCTTTACCCGTGCTGAGGCATATCAATCGTTCGTGTGCTTCTCCATGTTCCTCTTCTACAAAGTGGACATCATTGCTGGCAATAATCTTCGTATTTGTTTTACGGGCCAGCTTAATCAGTTCTGCGTTCTGTATATGCTGCTTTTCGTAGGTCGAATAGTCCGCATTGGGTTTATCAGTCTTGTGACGTTGAAGTTCAATGTAGTAATCATCCCCAAAAACCCGTTTATACCACAGGATAGCTTTTTCAGCCTCAGCCAGGTTGTCATTTTCAATCTTCTTATGAATTTCACCTCCCAGGCAAGCTGATGAAACTATAATTCCTTCACTGTATTTTTCAAGTAACTCATGGTCAATACGTGGACGGTAATACATACCATCAATCCACGAAGTGGATACAAGCTTGCATAAATTATGATATCCTTTTTTATTTTTGGCAAGCAGTATCAGGTGATACCCGCTGCGGTCCTCCGATCCATCTTTTGAATGTAATCCACGATGGGCCACATACGCTTCCACACCAAATATAGGTTTAAATATCTTCTGTTGGTTTTCTGCTATTTGTTTCAGCAACCCGGCTTTTTCATCTTCCGAGACACCCTCTTTCTTAAGTTGTTTGTTGAGTGCCGAAATTTTATCTTTTATCTTGCCGTTTTTCTTTTTTGTATAATTAAAAAGTTCCTTGATTCCATACATGCTTCCATGATCGGTAAGGGCCAATGCATGCATCCCACTCTTAGAAGCCTTGTCCACCAATCCCGATATGCTGGACATACCGTCGAGGACAGAATAATGTGAGTGAACGTGAAGATGAACAAAGGAATCCATGTTAAGTGTTTGTTTACAGGTTTATTACAGATCCTATCATAAGACTGTAATTGGGTTGCTAAAGATACATCAAATATTGAAAGGAGTAGAAAGAAACAGAATGAAGTTATGCACAATTTTCAATTAAAAACTGTAATCCGGTTCGACAAAAAGGATATAAAAAGTGCTCAATGTTCATAATTAAAACTACAGGATAGAATTATTCATAAAAAAACACTGAAAAAAGCATACTGTTTTTATGCCTTTATCAGTGTTATTTAAGGTCATGTGAGTCCTTCTCTTAAAATGGAGTCACGCTTATTGCCGATTTTTAAGGTTCAACAATGTTAACGGTTTATTTGCGTTATTCCACTTTATAAACCACGGCATTGATATTCATGCCTGCACCTACAGATGCAAAAATCAGAATATCTTTCGAATTAATTGTATGGTTATCCAGTTTGTTTTTAAGTATCAGGTCAAACAGGGTGGGCAATGTAGCTACGGAAGTATTACCCAGAGTTGCAATTGACATAGGCATTACGTTTGCAGGCACATCCGCAATATTATACAATGCATAAAACCTTTTTAAAATGGCATCATCCATCTTCCCGTTGGCCTGGTGGATTAACACCTTGCTCACTTCATTGATTGATACATCGGCCTTATCCAGGCATGCTTTAATAGACTGCGGAACTGTATCCAGGGCATATTGGTATAACCGTCTGCCATTCATTTTCAGAAATAGGTCGTTTTTATTTTCAAAATCGGGGTTATACGATCTGCCCATATGTAATAATCCGGCATGCGAATAGGTGTCCGAACGTGTTTTATGTGCCAGAATTCCAATCGGGGTATCGCTTTCCTTTGCTTCAAGCACCACGGCTCCAGCCCCGTCGGCATACAACATGCAATCACGGTCGTGCGGATCACTGATCCTTGAGAGCACCTCTGCTCCAATAACCAATACCTTTTTAGCATCTCCTGATTTAATATAATAATCAGCCTGAATAACTCCCTGCAACCAACCCGGACAACCAAAAGTCAAATCATACGCTACCGTATCCGGGTTTTTAATTTCAAGTTTATGTTTTACCTTCGATGCCAAACTGGGTACATGATCGGAGGCTCTGTTGTCTGATCGGGTATCTCCAAAATTATTTGCAACAATGATATAATCCAATTCTTCTTTATCTATTCCAGCTGATTTCAGGGCTTCTTCAGCAGCAAAATATGCCATATCCGATGTTTTCAAGTCATCTTCAATATAGCGTCTTTCGGCAATGGTCGTAATTTCATGAAACTTATCGGTAATCTCCTGATTTGGCTTCGTGATTTTTTCCCCATTTGATTCGTAAAACTCATTCAAAAGAAAATCTTCATTTTTGACTTGTTTTGAGGGAATATAATTTCCTGACCCTGTTATGACACTGTAAATTCGTTTATTCATATTCTCAATTTAAATGTACTGTAATTAAATACTATACTATGTTTATAAAGGTGGTTATTTTTTTATACTATTTCCTGTTCGAATCATTTACCCCCCACCAAAACACAGATCTGCGATACCGTCGATTCAATTTCTCCCGACACCGAAAAGGCTGCCTGCGAGTAAAACGGTTCCCGCTTTACCAGTTCTTCCGAAATAAAATGGAGTAATTCTTCGCCTTTCCTGTTTGCAAGCAATGGTCGTTTATTGGCATGCGATTGTTCGAGGCGTTCGGCCAGGTCAGCCGATGACAATTTCAAATAAACAGTAACACCCTGTTTATTCATATATTCCATATTATCAAAGAAACAGGGAACACCACCTCCGGTTGAAATTATTACCTGGTCAAATTCAGCCACTTCATGCAAACATTGTTTTTCAAGCATTCTGAATTGATCTTCTCCCAACTCAGCAAATATCTGCGAAACAGATTTAAATAGTTTTCCCTCAATGTGGTTATCCATGTCAATAAAACTATATCCCAATTGGGTTGCCAATAACTGACCCACAGTTGTTTTTCCGGACCCCATGTAACCAATCAGAAATATTCTATTCATATTCACATCATATACTTTGAAATATCAGGCACTTACGTATTTGAAGTGTAGATTACAAAAATAGTGATAAATTTTCAATAGTTAACTGATTTCATAAAAAAAAACGTCTATATTAAATTCAAATTATCTTTTTGATATAAAAATCATCGATTATTACACTATCTTTGCATTAAATTCATTACAAATTTACCGTGGAAAAAGAAAGTGCTGTATTATTGCTTTTTACGGGTGGAACTATCAGTATGTCCGAGGACCCTACTACGGGTGCATTGCGTCCCATTGATTTTGACCGGCTCCAGGAGTATCTGCCTGAACTCAAACAAACAGGTATTCGTGTTAAAAGCATTCCATTTCTTCCGCTTATTGACTCCTCGGATGTTCATCCCCCTGTTTGGGAACGACTGGCACTCCTGATACAAGAAAACTATAACGATTTCGATGGCTTCGTGGTGCTGCATGGTACCGATACAATGGCTTATTCGGCATCAGCCCTGAGCTTTATTCTCGAAAACCTGTCAAAACCCGTCATCTTCACCGGTTCCCAATTGCCTATCGGTATGATGCGCTCGGATGCCAAGGAAAACCTGCTAACAGCTATTGAAATTGCTACTGCCAAAGAAAACGGACAAGCTATCGTGCCCGAAGTATGCATATTTTTTGAAGACACCCTGTTCCGTGGCAACAGGACTACCAAAAAGAACGCCGAACATTTCAGTGCCTTTAATTCGTACAACTATCCCCCATTAGCCAAGGCCGGGGTTCATATCAAGTATTTCCGTTCCTATATTCATTATCCTTCTGCCGGAACAAAACTAAGAGTGCGTACCAATCTCGATCAAAACATTGCCATTTTAAAACTCTTCCCCGGCATTACTGAACATACCGTGAATGCCATCCTCAACATCCCCAAGCTAAAAGCCATCGTGCTCGAAAGCTTTGGTGCCGGCAATGCACCCCGCAGGATATGGTTCTACAATGCCCTAAAAGAAGCTACCGACCGGGGCATATTGATTGTAAATATTACACAGTGCAGCACAGGGTCTGTTGAAATGGGCCGCTACGAAACCAGCATAAACCTTGTAAATGCAGGAGTTATGAGTGGTTACGACTGTACCACCGAAGCCATTGTTACCAAACTCATGTACCTGCTGGGAGAATACACCTCGTCCGATGATGTAAAACACCGACTCAGCATTAGTATGTGCGGAGAAATGACGGTTATCTAACGGAATGAACTTTACCGCATAAGTTACTTCCTTTTTAGGCAAACAAACGAAATGCAAAAGTAAAATAGAAAATGCATTCTCATGGTAACACCAAAATACTTCCTCTTTTCATTGCATTTCAGTAAACTTCTTCATTTTCTTTACACCTATTTTACGTTGTTCCATAGTTGACCCATATTTGTCCCATAGTTATCCCATATCATATATACTATGGGATAACTATGGGATAACTGAGATATAACCATAAGTTGATCGTAGCTCAAGGAAAAAGAAATGTAAAACAGGTTCAGAACCAGTATTATTGAAAAAAGGCCCTTAAATAAAAATAAAAACAGGTATTCTGAACAATCTACTTACCAGTAGGGTTTTAAATGACGAAAGTCAATATGCCGACTAATTTATAATTATTCACCCAAAATAATGAATCGCTATGGGAATACTCAAGGAATTTAAAGAATTTGCCATGCGTGGCAACGTGATTGATTTGGCAGTTGGTGTTATTATTGGTGGAGCTTTCGGCAAAATAATAGCATCACTTGTAGCAGACATCATCATGCCTCCTATCGGATTGCTGGTAGGTGGTGTAAATTTTGTAGACCTGAAATGGCATATGAAACCAGCCATGATAGTCGACGGAGTTAAAAAAGCAGCCGTCACACTTAATTACGGCAACTTTATACAGGTAACATTCGATTTTCTGATTGTTGCTTTTTGCATCTTCCTGTTTGTGAAAGGAATAAATTCCATGTCAAAGAATAAGGATGTAACTCCTGCCATTCCTTCCAAAGAAGAACAATTGCTCACTGAAATACGTGATTTATTGAAAAAATAACAGAAAACACACATTAAAAATACCCTGATATCACCTTGATAGGGGAATCAGGGAATTTTTACAGCCATTTATTCCTGTCTTCGTCGGGAAATAATACTTTGTTCATCGATTTTTACTTGCATGACCTGCTATCATGGACGTATCTTTGCAGCATAAAATTTTAAAACATTACTATTATGGAAAATGAAGTAAAAAATTCGTTTCGTTCGGGGTATACCAAAGGAATGGGCGTCGGACTGGTTTTGATGGTTATTGGAGTTATATTTCTGGCAGCTAATTTTGGATTTGTTTCCGATAAACTTAGGAATATACTCATATCGTGGCAAATGTTGCTGATCGTAATAGGTGTTGTCAATTTATTCAGGCTAAGATTGATCCCTGCTGTATGGTTGATCTTTATCGGGGGATTCTTTATGATTCCAAAGGTGGTAGAGGGGATAGATGGCAACTTTATTCATGTGTACTGGCCATTATTGCTGATTGCTGCGGGTATCATGATCCTTATGCAACGCTTTGTAGGGCCGAGGTGGGCAAATGACTGGTGGAAGAATGATTATCACCATCATCACCACCGGTATCGTTCGAATCGGTACGATCATTCAAAATGGGCAGGAAATATGAATAATCCTGGCTTTTCAAAAAACAGCATATTCGGCAGTGGCGACCATATTGTGCTTGACCCTGAATTTAAAGGCGGGGAGCTGAATGCTGTATTTGGTGGTATCACACTCGACCTGCGCAGGACTAATTTACCGGTAGGTGAAACCATCCTGGATATAAATGCTGTATTTGGAGGGATAACGATTTATGTGCCTGTCGACTGGTTTGTGGAAACCCACCTGGATGCTGTATTTGGTGGATTCCAGGATAACCGGCTGCCAAAAGAGCCTCTGGATACTACCCGAAAACTAACCATAACAGGGTCGTGTGTATTTGGAGGTGGAGAATTAAGAAACTAATTCACAGAAAATGATACATCCTTTTCTGGAAAATTCGTCAAGAACATCACAATATATCCTTCTTTGGGTTATCTATGCCTTACTGCAGACTTATGTGTTGCAGGGGCTTGTAACACTCCCATTCGGGATTGTGTTGATCGATGGCGTTATACATGCAGTTGTTTTTGGTATCATCGGCATTCTTCTGTGGAGTGTGGTGAAATATGGAAACTTTGCAGCCCTGACCCTGTATCAAAGGTTGGTGAATTATGTCGCACTGGCATTATTAAGCATAGCTATCTGGTTAAGTGTCGGATATAGCTTGTTTTATATGATGTTTGGCAATGAGATGTCACTTCTGCTTATTCCTGTTTTGCCGGTGATGGGATTGATTGGACTTCTGATCTATATCGTGATTATGCAGCGTTTTCGTCTTGCCATGTTGCAGGCAGCGCAAGAAGATGAAGTAGCTGAAACACTTGTTATTTCGGAAGAAATAAAACTAAAAAAGGACGTACAGGCTGAAATGCTCGAACGGATTGCCGTAAAGTCAGGAACCAAGATTCATGTTGTATTAGTACCCGAAATATTCTATTTGCAAGCCGACGGGGATTATGTCCAGATATTTACCGGACAAGGGAAATACCTGAAGGAACAAACCATGAAGTATTTCGAGGAACATCTGCCCGAGAATCAATTTGTAAGAGTTCACCGCTCGGTCATTGTCAATGTTGAAATGATTTCACGTATAGAACTCTATGAGAAACAAAATCAATTGCTGACCTTAAAGAACGGCCAGCAAATTAAGACCAGTCCGGGAGGATACAAAGCATTACGTTTAGCATTAAATTTGTAAAAGCTTTAAATTTGATTCAACAAAACAAAAAACAAATTTGTGGATGATGTTCCTGTAACAATAATTATTGAAACAATGGATCATATGTCTTATAATCAAAAAAAGTTATTCATTAAATCATTGGGCTTGGAAAATATTATAATAAAGGCTGACTCGAATTGATACTGAGTCAGCCTTTATTTATTTCAGAATTGATCGTATCAATCTTCTTCTTTCCGGGTAGCTTCGTATTCTTTGAGCAATTTTTCCTGGATATCCATAGGTACCAGTTCATAGCTTGCAAACTTCATGGTGAACGAAGCGCGTCCGCCGGTAAGAGAGCTTAGGGTAGTAGAGTAACTGCCTAACTCTTTTAATGGAATTTTAGCCGTTAATTTTTCATATCCCTTTTCACTGTGCATGCCCATAATTACTGCACGCCTCCCCTGCAAGTCACCCATTACATCACCCAACCGATCGGATGGAGCCTGTACAATTACATCGTAAATAGGCTCTAACAATTTTGGTCCGGCTTCCTTGAATGCCATCGAAAAGGCATTCCTTCCTGCCAACCTGAAAGATATTTCATTTGAATCAACCGGATGCATTTTACCATCATATACAATTACCCGTACATCACGGGCGTACGAGCCTGTAAGAGGACCCTGCTCCATACGTTCCATAATTCCTTTCATAATTGCCGGCAGAAAGCGTAAATCGATTGCCCCACCAACGATACTATTCACAAGTACCAGTTTACCACCCCATTCCAATTGAATTTCCTGGGAGTCACGGTTACTGATTTTAAATTCCTGCCCACCAAATCGAAATGTGTCGGGAGCCGGCATACCTTCGTAATAAGGTTCAATAATCAGATGAACCTCACCAAATTGTCCTGAACCACCCGATTGTTTTTTATGACGGTAATCTGCACGTGCATTCTTTGTTATGGTTTCACGATAGGGTATCTTTGGTTCTTTAAAATCAATCAGAATTTTATCATTATTTTCCAGACGCCACTTCAAAGTCCGCAAGTGAAATTCACCCTGACCATAAAGTATCGTTTGTTTTAATTCTTTCGATTGTTCTATGATCCAGGTTGGATCTTCCTCATGCATACGGGTAAGTACTTCATTTAGCTTTTCTTCATCCGATTCCTGCTTTGCCTTAATAGCCCTGCGGTATTTAGGTTCAGGATATTTAATTTCCTTAAAGTCATATTCGCATCCCTTTACATTAAGTGTATTTCCGGTGCGGGTATCTTTTAACTTCACGGTGGCACCAATATCACCGGCTACTAATTCATCTACTTTCGTACGGATTTGACCAGCCACTGAAAATATCTGGCTGATCCGTTCCTTGGAACTACGATCTACATTCACCAGGTCATCGCCTTCTTTCAGTGTACCACTCATTACCTTGAAGTACGACACTTCACCAATATGTGGTTCAACACTTGTTTTGAAAACATAAATGCTGGTAGGACCTTTGGCATCTGCAGTAATTTCAATGCCATCGATAGTTTTAGGTTTTTCAGTTTGGTTTACACTTGGCGAAACATTGCATACAAATTCCATTAACCTGCGAACGCACATATCGCGACCTGCACATACACAGAATAGCGGAAACATTTGGCGGGTAAGCAATCCTTTCCGGATACCAATGCGCATTTCATCCTCTGACAGGGAACCCTGATCAAAGAACTTTTCCATCAAAGCTTCATCGTGTTCGGCAGCTGCTTCTACCAACAGGTTATGAAGGTTTTGTGCTTTTTCTATTTCTTCATCAGGAATCTCCAGAACATCGGGAACACCACCTTCTGGCTTCCAACGATACATTTTCATTTTCAATACATCCACCACTGCATTGAAAGAAGGTCCTACGGTAATCGGATATTGAATCTGAACGATCTTATTCCCGTAATTATCTTTCAGTTGCTCCAACGTACGATCAAAATCAGCTTTCTCCTGATCCAGATGGTTGGTAACAAAAATAACGGGCTTATTAAATTTTTCGGTATAACGGAAGTGATTGTTGGTTCCGACTTCTACCCCGTATTGGGTATTGAGAAGGATTAATGCGGTATCGGTTACGTTGAGTGAGGTCACTACACCACCAATAAAATCGTCAGAACCCGGGCAGTCAATAAAATTTAGTTTTTTCTCATGCCATTCAGTCTGGATAATGGTTGAAAAGACTGAATAGCCATACTCTTTTTCTACAGGGAAATAATCGGATACAGTGTTCTGTCCATTTACTGTACCTCTACGTTTTATAACACCACTCTCGAAAAGCATAGCTTCTGCAAGAGTGGTTTTCCCCGAGCCGGAACTTCCCAGCAATGAAATGTTTTTAATTTCATTCGATTGATATACTTTCATACTGTATTAAAATTAAAAGAATTAATACTAAAAAATTGGAGTTTTTTATAATGAAAAAATCGTATGGCAATGTATGAAATCTCTATTAAAATTGTATTTCCATATTGTATGTTTTACAACATGGTTTTAATGCCCTTACCCACAGGAGTAGAGCGTAATGAAAACTACATTCCCAAATGGAGAACATAAATATTTCTGTTTTGTTTTTGAGAGTTCCTGAAAAACTAAAAGACATTACTAATCCGGCTTCAGATTAAGGGTCAGGGGTGGTTTTTAAACAATCTTTTTGTCTCTGTCAAGTATTCAGGAGACTTTTTGATGAAGTAAAATGTTATCAGGATACAGATGGCAAGGATAACGCCAAATACAGCAAAGCTATTTTCAGAGGTAAAATAAGTGGTGAGTGAGAAGAATAAAGTACCTAACAATACAAAGGCAAAGGTTACGAGGTTCAGATAACCAATCATATCACCCAACTTACGACCCAGGTTAGAGTTTTGAAGCATAGACAAACAAGGGATCTGGAACAATCCACCCATAAATGCAACACTGAACACACAGAACACGAAGAGCCACATGCTGATTTGGAAAAATGTCAGAATAAAAAACAACAGGCTCATTCCGCCAATGCCTATCAGGATTAATCCTTTTTTTACTTCGTTTCCTGAGATACGGCCTGCAGCCCAGCAGCCGATAGCTATACCTATGGCAGCACAGGCCATCACCATTCCCGTGGTGGTATTTGTAGTATGGTATACCTGCTTGCAATGGATGACCAGATTCATTTGCAACATACCCCCGATAAGCCAGAAAGCCGATGCTCCAAACACAGCACTGTTCACACCGGCATGCTGACGGGCAAACCGAAAGGATTCTACCAGAAACCGAACAGGATTCAATGTTCCTGTTCCTTCTTTATTCTCCGGTAATTCGTTGGCATGTATGGAACGGGTTACCAGATAACCCAGTATAGCCAATCCGATAAAAAGTGAAAATACTATCCAGGGTTGATATCTGTCAGAAACTATAGAAGCGGTTACCGTTCCGATAAGTATTCCCAGGAATGCCATCATTTCGAAGACACCGCTTCCAAAGGAAACACCTTCTTCACCTCCAATATCACGTATCAGGCTGTATTTTGAAGGAGAATACATGCAACTCAAAATGCCCATGAGTAATACAGCAAAAACTGCCACCATAACCCAGTGATACTGGAACGCAACACAAGCCAGTGCAAGTACAGGTATTTCGAGCAATTTACAGAGACGGAATACGCTCTTTTTAGAATAGATTACAGCAAGACGACCAGCCCATGGAGAAAGAAACAGATAAGGCACTACCAGCGAAGCAGACACCAATGATATCAGTTGCGACTGATTCATCCAGTGAGGCATTGCCCACCCAACGGCAATAAAAATAATGCAATTCTTTACAAAATTATCGTTGTAAACCCCCAGAAAGTTACTAAAAAAAAGAGGCGTCCATTTATTGCGGAATAAAGGCATGGGTATCTGGTTTAGATAAAGAGAAAACAGAGGAAAATAATGAATTTTAAATTAAAGAATGACACTTACGTAATCATAGATATTTAATGATCTGTTTGTTATTCTGCAAAAGCTTAAATTCCAGCATTCTGCCAATTATTAATTTTTAATTTTTAATTATTAATTAATCAGTATTTCCGCAGTGAAAATATAAAACTCAAGCCACCAGTCGGAACTAGTTTTGCTGATATCTTACCACGGTGGTTAAGAACAGCATTCTTTACAATGGCAAGTCCAAGACCTGTTCCACCCATTTTACGGCTTCTGCCTTTATCAACCCGATAAAAACGTTCGAACAAGCGGCTAAGATGATTTTCCTCAACTCCTACTCCGTTGTCGCTGAATGAGAAATAAAAGAACTCATCATCCTCACGGTAGCAGCTAATATCGATAGTGAGATTTTCACCTGCGTACGTGAGTGTATTGTCGAAAAGGTTGCGAAAAATAGAATAAATAAGCGATCGATTGCCTTGTATAAGGATTTCATTACTAAAGTTTTTCAGCACTTCACATCCTTTCTGTTCTATTTCCAAATGCACGTCATTCAGTACATCCTGAATTACTTCCGAGACATTACAAGGTTCTTTCTCAAACAGGCGTTTGGCTTCGTCCATTTTATTGAGAGTTGTAATATCCTGAAGCAACGCACTCAACCGGAGTGCCTGCTGAAACGAACGTTCAATAAAGAATTTTTGACGCTGCGGATCCATATCAGGGTTTTCGAGAATGCTCTCCATATACCCCAGGATACTACTCACCGGAGTTTTCAATTCATGTGAGATATTCTGTGTCAAATGGCGTTTCAGCTCATTCTCATGTTCCTGTACAGAGATATCGTTGATGGATATTTCGAATGTATTGTCTTGAAAGACGATACATTGTACTGAGAAAATATGCCCTCCTTTCTCAACAATCAACCGTTTGCGTTTCAGTTCGTTGTTCTGCAAACTTTGGTCTATAAACTGGTTTATGTCAGTAAATTCAGGGAGGTGGAATATCTCATCGGAAGTCTCACATTGCTGGTCGGAAAGAATATTGGTGTATTGTATAAAGTGGGTATTAGCCAGAATCTCTTTTTTATCTGACGAAAAAATAGCCAGTCCTTCCTGTGATATCTGAAGGTGCTTAATGAGTTTCTCGCGTTCACGGTTAACTTCATCCTTGGTTACCAGGAGCAACTTGTAAAGCTGTACAATATTTTTACTGATTTCACCTAACTCGTCATTCGGAAATTCGATTTCAGTATCCGGCATTTCTTCCATCTCCGCTTTTTGGGTGAAGATACGTAACCTGTCAATGGAACGGGTAAAATTCCTTGAAATAAAGTAGAGGGCAAGTACAGCCATAATCAGTACAAATGCCATAAAATAAAGAAAAAAGGTATTGGCCTTAAGCATGCTGATTAGGCTGACATTGTATGGCAACGCACTGCGGACATAGCTATTCGGAAAACGGTGAGCCAGATAATAGTATTCTTTTCCGGTGGAAATAGAATGACGGATTGCTTTTCCGTTTTCAGTATAATTAGCCATTTCTATTTCAGGGCGATTCAGGTGATTCTCGAGGGTGGTATATTTTTTTACCGATGAATCGAAAGTCACTGCTCCTGTGGTGTCAATTACAGTGACCCGCAATGTGCTGTCAGGAAACAGGCTTACATAATCCTTTAATCTATCCCAGTCAGGATGTTGTTCATTGATAAACCGATTAATCGAGAAATTGTATGTTGTGAGCTGTTGATCGAGTTGTTCGGTACGAAATTCTTTCTCCCGTTGATATTGGAAAAAACAGATAATAGCCAGCATCAGGAAAAAGATGCTAAAGAAATACAGAAATATGCGTTTGTTTAGATTCATAAGACCCCTAACCCCTAAAGGGGAATAATAATAATAATAATAATAGTTATGATATAATTTTGTAGTAAATCGGTTCTATACAAATCACCAAAAGTTCCCTTTAGGGGATTTAGGGGTCATTCTTCAAAACAATAACCATATCCCAATCTGGTCACGATGTTTTTACCATATGGTCCGATTTTTTTTCTGAGCCTGGTAATGTTTACATCAATGGTACGATCGAGTACAATCACTTCATCACTCCAAACCCTATTCAGCATTTCGTCACGCGAGAATACCCGGTTTTTGTTTTCCAACAGAAGTTTCAATATCTCAAATTCTTTCTTGGTAAACGGAATTTCAATTCCTTCGAGCATTACCTTCTTATTTTGTAATGACATTTCAAGCTTTTCATAGCTCAGTTGAAGAGGTGGAAGTGTGGCTGCTTTGTTAGATTCGAACCTTCGTATAACCGCTTTTACTCTTGCCAGCACTTCACGTATTGAGAATGGCTTGGATATGTAATCGTCCGCCCCGATATTAAAGCCAGTCAGACGGTCAGTTTCAGTGTCTTTTGCCGTGAGGTAAATAATCGGGACATTTGCAGTTTTAGGGTTGTCATTCAGGATACGCCCCATTTTAAAACCCGAAATCTCACCCATCATCACATCCAGCAATAAAAGGCTGTAGCTGCTGATATCCTTTTTTAATGCCTCTTCGGCAGAATAAGCCACATCAACCGTATACCCTTCAGTTTCCAGGTTATATTGAAGAATTTCACATAAATCTTCTTCGTCGTCAACTACTAAAATACGATATGGATTCATACATGTATTGTATTATTATTTTAATACAAAGAAACAACAAGATTATTTCGTGGCTGTGTAATAACTGTTACAAAGATATGACAAATAAATAAATTCTTTTATACATCATTCGTTTTAAAAGTAAAAGAGATAAATCCTACGGGACTTATCTCTTTTACAGTTTTCCTGAAACGTATGAATTCAATTATTTGTAATAACAGAGTACGTTTATTTGATATTCTTAGGGGAATGCTTTAATACCTTGGCATCAATGTAAAAGAAGATTTCTTCTGCTATATTGGCGCAATGATCTCCAATCCGTTCCAGTTTCCGGAAAATACCGACTAGTTGGAGACATTCATAGGCTCTGTCCGGATTTTTCTGAATATAAGCGGCAATAACTTCAACTGATTTTTCATTGATTTCATCTACCTGAGCATCTTCGTTGAAAATAGCAGCGGCAAAGTTTGACTTTTCATTTTCAAAAGCTTCCAATCCTTGTGACAACATCTTATTTACCTGATTAATCATATTTTGCAGATGTGTATCAGAAATCACTTCTGCATCAAGTATAACGGAAGGGTTATCAACCAGAATGTGCGAAATACCGTTTGCGAAATCGGCAATGCGTTCCAGGTTGGAGTTGATTTTAAAAACTGCCAATACAAATCGAAGGTCAACGGCAACAGGTTGATAGAGGGCAATGATATTTTCGCAGAATCCATCAATCTTCAATTCATAAGCATCTACCTTTTTCTCACGCATGTTGACTTTTGCGGCCAGATCTTTATCAAACAGAAGAATGGCTTCACCTGCATTGGATACCTGTGAAATCACCAGTCTCCACATATCTATTAAATCCTGGCGCAGGGACGATAATTCTTGTTCTATGTGTCTCATATATTTTATTTTGAAATGACCTCAAAACCCCTTAAGTGGATTTAAAGATCAGGTAATTGATGTTTTTTTGAAATACCTGATTCCTATTAATAAACAATGTTATTCACTCTAAAACCCCCATTAAGGGGAATATGACATCAACCAAACCTTCCAGTGACATAATTCTGAGTTGAAATCTGCTGAGGATTTGTAAATATTTTAGTTGTATCATCAAATTCAATCATTTCACCCAGATAGAAATAGCCGGTTTTATCACTAACACGCGAAGCCTGCTGCATGTTGTGTGTTACAATGATAATTGTATAATCTTTTTTCAGTTCGTATATTAAATCCTCTATTTTTGCTGTTGAAATAGGATCAAGCGCTGAAGCAGGTTCGTCCATCAAGACTACCTTTGGAGAAATGGCCAGTGCCCGTGCAATGCATAACCGTTGTTGCTGACCTCCCGAAAGCGCAAATGCCGATTTCTTCAACTTGTCTTTTACCTCATCCCACAAGGCGGCCGATTTAATCGATTCGATCACCCGCTGTTCGATGTATTCTTTGTCCTTTATACCATTCACACGCAACCCATAGGCAACATTCTCAAAGATTGATTTAGGAAACGGATTTGGCTTTTGGAATACCATCCCTACCTGTTTTCTCAATTCATCCACATGCACATTGGGAGCATAAATATCTTCTCCTTCTACCAGTACGGTACCTGTCATGCGGGTGCCGGGTATCAGGTCATTCATTCGGTTAAGTATCCGAAGGAAAGTCGATTTACCGCAGCCTGAAGGGCCAATAAGAGCAATTACCTTGTTCTTCTCAACTTCAATATTTATGTTCTTCAGCGCATGGTAATCGCTGTAATAAAAATCAACATTTTTTGCTTCAATGGTTAGCATCTTTTTTCTTGTGATTGGTCGACCCACAACCCCCAGGGAGTTAAANATCAAGTTTGTTATATTTTTTTATATTCAAATGATAGATACCCTCATACATCCATTTAGAGGTTGGGGGTCATTCTTAATTTGTTTTTACCTTCTTTGAGAAATAACTTCGTAACGACGTAGCAAGAATATTTACAAGCAATACAATTACAATAAGTACCAAAGCAGTTCCATAGGCAATACCGCGGGAAGCTTCAATATCGGTTCCACTGGTTGATATCACGTACAGGTGATAGGGCAATGCCATGACCTGATCGAAAATACTGGTTGGTAATTTTGGAAGGAAATAGGCAGCTACCGTAAATAAAATTGGTGCTGTTTCCCCCGATACCCGACCAATGGATAAAATCAATCCGGTTATGATATTTGGAAACGCCATTGGCAAGACCACTTTCCGAATCGTCTGAAGTTTTGTAGCTCCCAATGCCAGACTGCCTTCCCTGTATGAATTTTCAATAGCTTTCAGCGATTCTTCTGTCGTTCGAATCACCAAAGGTAAAGAAAGTAATCCTAATGTTAGCGAACCGGCTAATATAGAATCTCCAAACTTCATGGTGTTGACAAATAATGACATACCAAAAAGTCCAAATACCACAGAAGGCACGCCACTCAGGTTATTGGTCATGATTCGGATAAAAGTTGCAATCTTACTGCCTGATGCGTATTCGTTCATATAGATTCCCGACATAATGCCGATTGGAAAACTAAAGAGACTACTACCTGCAACCAGACAAAGTGTTCCCACTATGGCCGGAAAGATTCCACCTTTTGTCATCCCATCTTCAGGAGCCTTTGTCAGAAAATCCCAACTGATAACTCCAATTCCTTTTGAAATAATAAAACCAAGAATCAAAATTAAAATTGCAACCACTGAATAACTCATCAGCTTAAAGATTGTAAAAGCAATGGCTTGTGACCATCTTTTATTCTTATCGTTTCGTTTTGCCGATACAATTGGTGTCATAATGTTTTTTTTTAGATTACCCCGACCCCTAAAGGGGAGGTAGATCTGTATTTAATTTAGATAATATCCTGACTTAATAAATCTTCTTATGTAATCGTGGATATTTAAAGATATATTTGTTAATTATTAATTTTTAATTATTAATTATTAATTAAATCCCCTTTTAGGGGTTGGGGGTTACTGATATTTCTTTCTCCCAATAAATTCAATGCTTATACTGATGATCATGGTGATGATAAAAAGTATACAGCCTAATGCAAATAATGCCTGGTAGTGTCCGCTTCCTACTGATGCTTCCCCCAATTCAGCTGCAATAGTGGCAGGAATTGTTCGTACCGGTTCCAGCAAAGTATGTGGTATAACGGCAGCATTACCTGTAACCATTAAAACTGCCATAGTTTCACCAATTGCACGACCTATTCCCAGTACGGCTGCTGAAGTTATTCCGGATTTTGAATATGGGATAATGACTTTGTATATTGTTTGCCAATGAGTGGCTCCTAATGCCAGGGAAGCCTCTTTCATGGCTCTCGGTACTGTACGCATGGCATCTTCAGCCACCGTTATAATTGTTGGCAGGGCCATTATTCCCAGGATAATACTTCCGGCCAACGCAGTTTCACCGACAGGTAACTGAAATGTCCGTTGTAAAAAGGGAACTAAAACCACCAACCCAAAGAATCCATATACTACAGATGGTATACCTGCCAGCAATTCAATCACCGGCTTTAAGAAGTTACGTACCCGCATGGATGAAATCTCAGCTAAATACACTGCAACAGCAATACCGAATGGTAACGACAGAAGTATGGCACCCAGACTCACCCATATAGTTCCCAATAAAAGAGGTAATAATCCATATTGTGGTGATGGAGTTGCAGTAGGATACCATTCCTTTCCACCAAAAAAGTCTCCCGGCTGTAAGGTTTCATGTTTTAGCAACGTGCCGTTAAAGTTTTTTGCTACATAATTTTTGGGGAGAAAGAGTATTATGCCCGGATGTTTACTGGTTAGTTCACTGGCTTTCGCAGGTATGTTTTCAAATGAAGCACCAAGTTCCTCTTCCGTGTAATATTTTGTCATATCACTCAGACGAACCAATTCAATGGGCTCTTCTTTCCCACCTACTTCATCCCAGCTGGTAATTTTGCCATCAAATATTTCTTTAATCTGGTATGAGCTTAGTTTTTTTACTGGATTTGCTTTGTTGAATGCCAACACATATCCATCTTCAATCACCGGACTATTGAATAATCCGGAAGCTTCTTTAAACAAAAATATCACGATTAGTAAAATGGTGATACTGGTGATACTACCACTTATTAATAATGCACCTTCTACTAGTTTCTCTAAAAATCGTTTCACGATGTGTATGGGTTAAAAAATCACTGCAAAGGAATAGTTTTTATATTAAGATGAAATGAAGAATGTGTTACAATGGTGTTACGAAATAACATTTATCCTTTTTTGAATTCCCGGTTATACTATATGGTATCATTTACGCTTTTGTTTCTTCCGTATTTGATGTTGTAGCAAGTCTGAATTTGCCTACAAGAAAAGATAGTTACTAACATCTTTTTGTTAAGGATTTTGAATACAGGAACTCATTCTGTCCATCAGTTGAAGAATTGTGTTTTCAGTGTGTCGAAAAACTCAGAGTCATATTTCCAGCGTGACTGACAGAAAGCAATACTTATCTCTTAAATTTATTCCGGTTTACCGAAAGGAATATGGTTTCGAACCCATTTCTTTTTCCCCTTTCAATAAAAGACGTACTACCGGTATCAGGGCTCAGGTATCAGTCGACAATCAGTTTGCCTCAAAATTGCCAGGTTATTACCACCCGGCTTACATGATGTTGCACATATTCTATTTTGTCTATGGTATTCCCGTGCTACAGTTACGTATATATTACGCTCCTTTAAAGATGCATGATATATGCATAACATGTGCAACATCATGATGGACGGGTGAGGGAGCATTCCGTGTTCCGTGTTCCGTGTTCCGTGTTCCGTGTTCTGTGTTTGAAGTGTTCTGCAAATGGGAAACAAACCGTTTTATTAATCAACGGGAAAAAGTTTAGTCCTGTTAACAGGATTAAACACTCTTACAGACACTGGTAATGAATGACAGACAAGGAAATCAGGAGAATTATTTTTAGTAAAAAGCCGTAACTAAAATTAAATCAGGATAGACAGAAAAAAACACGATTCGTTTCATTTTATAGAATAATGAGTAAATATCCAATGGAATGAATTTGGGTCCATATCTTCTTATTATAACTTAATTATGAGTTCCTTAAAATGTAACAACAATGTAATACATTTGACAAAACACTGTAACCTGACAGCAGTTTCTTTGCATCGAAAATAAGTAGGAAATAATTATACATAATAAACTAAATTCTAAATTAAAATGAAATTAAAAAGTTTTACAATTATCGCTTTAGGTCTTATTTGTACGACCTTTGTTTTCTCTCAGGAAGAGAAAATTGATACACTTGCCTTGCATGAGCAGCGTATTTCACTCGTTGAAGACGGTCTTTTACAGGTAAAGAAATTGAAAATCAGCGGGTACATTCAATCCGAATGGCAAATGTCTCAAATTGACGTAAACGGTAATGGTTCTCAGGACATGAAAGTGGGTTTAGGTGCCAATGCCGGTGAAAAGGCAAATGCAATAACAAATCCGGGTGCAACATTCAGTCGTTTTGGTGTACGTCGTGGCCGTTTAAAAGCTACCTATACCGACAACGGATGTACGGGTGTGTTTTACATAGATGCAACAGAAAAAGGAGTTATTATAAAGGAAGCTTATGCTTCAGCTTTAGACCCCTGGGCAGGCATATTGACTCTAAAAGCAGGTCTTTTCAATCGTCCTTTCGGATACGAAATTGAGTATTCTTCCTCGTCACGTGAAAGTCCTGAAAGAAGCCGCATTATTCAAACTCTATTCCCAAGCGAAAGGGATTTAGGAGCAATGATTACATTACAGGCTCCAAAAACATCTCCCTGGAATGTATTGAAACTGGATCTTGGTTTGTTTGGTGGCAATGCCATGGGTACTGATAGTAAAACTCCAAAAGATTTGATTGGTCATTTAAATTATGTCAATGCAGTTGGAAATATAAAATACGGACTTGGTGCGTCATTCTATAATGGATATATCTTCCAGGCTACAAAGAATGTGTATGCAATGACGAACAATGTTTTCAAAGCAGTCGGAGATAGTGCTTCTAATTTTAATCAATATGCAAGCCGTCAGTATTATGGATTTGATGGTCAATTCAGCTTAAGTTCTGACCTTGGTTTGACAACATTACGTGGGGAATATATCTTTGGTACACAACCGGGAAGTAGCTCAAGTTCAAGCAGTCCGGATTTAACGGTGAAACCAACAGGTTATGCTACAGCTCCAAGTCTAAATACAGGAGACAATTACAACCGCAACTTTGCAGGTGGTTATGTTATACTCTCACAAGATATTGCAGATACGAAACACTCACTGACTGTGAAATACGACTGGTATGATCCGAATACAAAAGTATCTGGCAATAATATTGGAGCAGCAACAACAGCGGCAGGAACAAAAGCAACATCAAAAGCAGATATCGCTTATTCAACAATTGGTTTAGGATATTTGTATCGTATGAACAGCAATGTAAAATTCATGGTTTACTACGATATGCCTGTAAATGAAACTTCAAGTGCATTAAATGTAAAAGGATCGGATTTCACAAAGAAACTGGCAGCAAACTTATTGACTGTACGTATGCAGTTTAAATTTTAATTTCAGGTATAAAAATCAACATATTAAACAAAACAAAAAATGAAAAAACTTATTTTATCAATTATGATGGTTTGCGCAATTGCACCATCGTTCTATGCTCAGAAAGTAAAAGGTAGTGATACTGTATTACCATTGGCTCAAAAAGAAGCTGAAGCTTTCGGAAAGAAAACCGGCAAATCGGTAACTGTAATTGGAGGTGGTAGTGGAGTAGGTATTGCAGCACTTCTTGAAGGTACGACAGATATTGCCATGTCTTCACGTAAAATGAAATTTGATGAGAAGGTTAAATGTCAGGAAGCCGGTAAATCAATCGTTGAAAAAACAATTGCTTTTGATGCATTAGCCGTAATTATTAATCCATCAAATGTAGTAACTAAATTAACAAGGGCACAACTGGAAGGCATTTTCACAGGCAAAATCACAAACTGGAAACAAGTAGGTGGAGCCGATCTGAAAATCACTCCTTACTCCCGCGAAACAAGTTCAGGAACATATGAGTTCTTTAAAGAACATGTGTTGCTAAACAAAAATTACATGAGTTCAATCTTAAGTATGCCTGCTACCGGAGCTATCGTTCAATCGGTAAGTCAGACTAAAGGTGCAATCGGTTATGTAGGATTGGCTTATTTAAACAAAAATGTAAAAGCAGTTCATGTATCATTTGATGGTAAAAACTTTGTTGCTCCATCAATGAAGACAGCAGTTGACAAGACATATCCAATTATACGCCCTTTGTTTTTCTATTATGATAAGAAAAATGAAAGAAATTATTTACCGTTGGTCAACTTCATTCTTTCCGGTGAAGGTCAGGCAATCGTAGAAAGAGTAGGATATGTTCCATTGAAGTAATTTGTATATTGAGTTAACAAATAAAGCCGCTGTCGAAGCCTTGATTCGACAGCGGCTTTTTGTATATTTAATCAACTGTTTTGGTTTTGATTAGTAACCCTATTGTCACACTCCTTTCTTTCCATTGAAATAGGTATGAAGTACTTTTGCATCATTAAGAAACTAAGATTCAAAACTAAATGAAACATTTATTTCTCTCACGTTTGTCACTCCTACTGTTCGTATTACTATCTTCATGTTTGCTTCATGCACAAATTGGCATTGAAGGGCAAGTAACTGATAAAAAAAACAAAGAACCTTTAACCGGTGCAACCATTCTGATTGAAGGAACAGCAAAAGGTACCACTGCTGATATTGAAGGAAATTATAAATTTACCAATCTTTCAGAAGGGAAATATACACTCTTAATTTCATACGTATCTTACAATACTCTTCGCATACCAAATGTAACAGTTCAAAAGGACAAAATTACATCACTGAATATAGAACTCGAAGATGCAGCATTGCAGCTTCAGAGCGTACAGGTAGTTGCACAGCGTAAAACTGATACAGAACTATCGATGATTAAAAGTGTCAGGGCTTCCGTACAGGTAGTAAATGGCATATCATCACAACAGATCTCAAAGACTCTGGACAAAGACGCTTCAGAAGTCGTAAAACGCATACCGGGAATTACCATTCAGGATAATCGCTTCATTGTGGTCAGGGGTTTGAATCAACGGTATAATAACGTCTGGTTGAATGGTGCAGCTACTCCAAGCAGTGAGACAGATGTAAAAGCCTTTTCGTTCGATGTCATACCAAGTAATATGATTGACAATATACTTATTTATAAAACCGGATCACCTGAACTTACTTCGGAAGCAACGGGAGGTTTTATTAAAATATTTACCAAGAACATACCCGATGAAAACTTTCTGAATGTAGAATACAACATTGGATACAACGACAAAACCACATTCAAGGATGCATATCATTTACCCGGTACAACTCTTGACTTTTTAGGACTGGGGAGTGGTGCCCGGAATATACCTTCCGGCTTCCCGGGTAACTTTAATTTATTAAGCATTGCCGATCGTGATGCTTATGCTCTTCGGTTAAGCAATCAGTGGATTGCGAAGCGTGGTACTGCCTTACCAAACCAAAAAGCAGCTATTTCTTTTGGTAAAAAGTGGAACCTGGAAAGCGGGTCTAAACTGGGGACAGTAACATCATTGAATTACAGTAACACGTATACTACGCGAAGCAATATGGAAAATAATGCTTATGAAAGGTTTGATCCTACTACTGAGACACCAACGTATTCATATAAGTACAATGCAAATATATATTCGAATGAATTTAAAGTAGGATTGATGCATAACTGGGCTTATCAAACTGCTAACGGGAAAAATAAATTAGAATTTAAAAATATACTGAATCAAATCGGTGTGGATAAGACGGCGAATACCTGGGGATGGAATAATTACAGACTTGCAAATTTTAAGTACTTCAGCAATCAATACTCAAGTCGCACAACGTATTCCGGTCAACTAAGCGGGAATCATAAATTGAATGAACAGAAGGATGCTAAACTCGATTGGAATGCAGGTTTAGCATACGCAAACAGAATTGAGCCTAATCGCCAGAACTGGAATATGAAAGAGAACGCCGATGGAGTGTATCAATATGTTTTGCCAACCGGAGCCAGTATCAATGAACTTGGAAGGCTCTATCTTTCAAACCATGAATATGTAGGTACCGGAGCTTTAAACTATGAACAAAAAATTAAAATGGGCAGTCTTTCTACAACTTTTAAAGCCGGCGGATATTCCGAATACAAAACAAGAAAATATTCTGAACGCAGTCTCTGTTACAAGAGTACAAACAGTGGCTTGTACAGTGATGATCAGATAAACGCCTTAGGTTTTGAAACTTTATTTACCGAACCTTATCTGGGACAGAATAAAGTACTTACGCTTGATGAACAAACCAGTGTAGCCAATACCTACGATGCTCAGAATCTGCTTGCAGCAGGATATGTAGCCTGGAATCTACCGGTTGGTAAATTAAATGTGCATGGTGGAGTAAGAGCTGAGTATAATGTATTGACACTAAATGGATTTTTTGATGCAAACAGTCCTGTTCTTGTTAATAATCCTACGTTTAATTTGTTTCCATCCATCAATGCCAGCTATAACCTGACAGAGAAGTCACTTGTGAGAATAGCATTTGCCAGTACAATCAACCGACCTGAGTTCCGCGAAGTATCACCCCTGGTATATTATGATTTTACTGAAAAAATTACTATTACAGGTAATCCAAAATTAATAGATGCTTCCATTCAAAACCTCGACTTACGATTTGAGAATTATTCTTCTCCTACTGAAACATTCTCTATAGCCGCATTCTACAAGCACTTTAGTAATCCGATAGAAATGGTTAGTATTGGTGGTACAGGTTCCTCTTATTCATTCGACAATGCATTGGGTGCTACAAATTACGGATTAGAACTTGAGGTAAAAAAGTCATTAGAGAGACTAATCGGGTTAAAGAATTTTGCAATGAGTCTGAATGCTTCTTACATTTACAGCCAGGTACAATTTGCGAATGTCCTTACCGAACGTAGCCGACCGTTGCAAGGCCAGTCACCCGTAGTACTCAATCTGGGGTTGTTTTATCAGAACGACAAAGTTGGACTGTCGTCATCGCTCATGTATAATGTAATGGGAAAACGTATATTAGCAGCAGCTCAGCTGAATAATGGCAATCTTGTGCTTCCCGATATTTATGAAATGCCAAGACATGTAATTGACTTTTCAATCAATAAAAAAATAGGGAATCGTTGGGAGCTTAAACTTGGAATAAAAGATTTACTGGCACAAAACTATGTCACACAACAGACATTCGATTATGTTAAAGATGGCGTATCTAAATCAGTTGTACTCAACAATAAAGTCTATAATCTTGGACGAACAATCTCTATTGGGGCAGTATTGAAACTGTAATGTAAATATTAGTTTAAAAAAACATTTTAAATAAATATCACCGGTTTTGAAATCGCTTTCAAAACCGGTGATATTTATTTAATGCTAATAGTTCTTGATCAACAGAATAAGGGAACTTGAAAACGAGCGTTTCAAAGCTCTTTCCATATGATTTGCCTTTCTTCCTTTTAAATATGGGAAGTAACTATAACGACAGCCTGGATATGCAATATGGTGAAAACAAACAGAACCAGCTTAGTCCTACAGGAGTGGGTTTGAAAGATCAACCGTTATTCTTCAAAGCAATACCCATAACCGAGCCTTGTTACAATATTATTCTCATAAGAACCTATTTTTTTGCGTAATCTCATGATATTTACATCGATAGTTCTGTTCGAAACTTCTTTATCACCTGACCAAACATGCAATAGAATATCTTTTCGTGTAAATAAATGGTTTTTGTTTTCGAGTAAGAGTTTTAATATGTCAAACTCTTTCTTAGTTAATGAAATTTCAATATTATTCAATAAGACTTTTTTGCTTATTAATCTCATCTCTAAATTTTTGAATAGTAGATCTTTCTTTCTTTTCAGTTGTTTCTTATCTTTCAATCTATAAATAACAGACTTAACTCTGGCAATTAATTCATTCAAAACGAATGGCTTGGAAATATAGTCTTCAGCTCCGATTGCGAAACCGGTTAATCTGTCATTCTCGTTTGTCTTTGCCGTTATAAATATGAATGGTACTGAACATGTANCCGNCTCTTTTCGTACGATATGTGCCAGTTTAAACCCTGAAATATCGNCCATCATTACATCTATCAGCANGAGGTTGTAAACTGACAAATCCTTCATTAANGCCTCTTCAGCCGAANAAACTATATCAACTTTAAAACCGGCAATTTCAAGATTAAACTGAAGTATTTCACACAGGTCTTCTTCATCATCCACAACCAAAATACGATACAAATGCATAACTTATAAATTAAAAAAGGAACAACGATTGTTAAGTGTAAATTAGAAATGCAATACGTATTANTTGGAATATAAGAGTATAAAGTCCTGTTAACTAAACCCGTATTATCTTACAAAGTTATGAAAACAGAATTACGTCGTTGTGTAGGAACCATGACAAAGGCATTATGATTGGAATTGGTGTGTACTTTCCTAAAAATAAAAAAGAGGCAAATCTATTTAAGATTTACCTCTTTTTTATTAGTTATTATATGACTATCGTTGATGCAATTTAATTTGAATAGATTGAAGATTATTCGTATCTATTTCAACCGTTTCATCAACGTAGGAGATTAAGCTCACTTTGATTTCACATTTACCCCCACATACGTTAGCTACTTCAAAATTACCATCTAAATCGGAATACACTTTTTGCCCGTTAGCAGTAATTATGGCTCCTGCAAGAGTTTCATTTGTTGACTTGTCGAATACAAATCCTTTCAATACATGAGTTTGATCAATTGCTTCAGTTTTTGTATCCATATTTTGGTTTTCTTTTGCCGAAACATGTAAAGTAAAACACATGATTGCAATGAGAGAAATAAACAACATCTTTTTCATACCTATATTCTATTAATTGGATTTACTTATTCGTGAAATATATCAGTGCAAAGTAACTATACAATTATTTCAAATGAGTTACAAATCTTGTACAATGTTGTGAATTACCAGTGACAATTCGCGTTGAGTATATT
>JGI24142J45722_1000009_pt1 | contig 111577 bp, 118 predicted proteins | sample BarGraIncu00431A_FD_45722 | JGI IMG/M metagenome (IMG submission 45722) | reverse complement strand
AGTTGTGGATTTCAAAATAAAACCTCCCATCTAATTACTTTATCAAAGTATATCAAATGAGAGATAGATTTGCATGACGGTGTTTGTTCCATCGCTTACATCATTTTCACCCATAGGCATTATAAAACACCATCTATTGATGAAAAATTATTTTAATTCACATTTAAATAATACCAGTTTTTTTTAAGATTATGAATTAAATAAAATGATGTAAAATTGGAAATTTATGTTGACTTTTACTGATTACAGTTGTAAACTAAAAATATGAATTACATTTGTAAACGAAGTGGAGGTAGAATAGTAATGCGTGAAATTCCTAAAATATCGAATGCTGAATGGGAAGTAATGAAAATAATATGGGATCATTCTGAAATAACATCGACTAATATTATACAGGAACTAAAGGATAAAGTCGAATGGAAACCAGCTACAGTTAAAAGTCTAATAAACAGATTATTAAATAAAAATGCAATTAGTTTTAATAAATTATGCAGTGAATATTTATATTTTCCCTTGGTTTCAGAAGATGAATGTATAAAGTTAGAAAGTCAGTCCTTTATTAATAAAGTATTTAATGGTTCAGTCAAATCTATGCTCCTAACATTTGCCCAATCAAACGAAATTTCTGAAACGGATATAAATGAATTAAGAAATATACTAAATAAGTCAAGTAAAGAGGAAGGTTGATCGTATGGATTTTTTAAATATTTTCGAGGTTATTATACTTTCCTCCTTAATTGGTAGTGTAATTGTACTAATGATATTAATTACTAAAGTCCTATTTAAAAATAAATTAAATCCTACCTTTCACTATTATATATGGTTAATATTGCTCATAAAATTAGTAATTCCTATTGGACCACAAACTCCTTTTAACATTTCTAATATATATGAAAATTTCCAAGTACAAAGTATAGCAAATGAAAATGCACAAATTAATTCTTCAAAACAGCTTAGAACTTCAGACTTGGGCGATTCAATATCAACAAGTGCACCTCAGCCTTCAAATAAAAGTGTACTTATGAGCGTTATGAATATCCCTTTAAAAAATCAAATTAGCATTGAAAAAGCATTCTGTTTTATATGGTTGTTCGGAATTCTATTACTTATGTGTATAGTAGCTTTTGGACATAGAAAACTCCGGAAAATTGTTAGGGCTTCTATAAAAAATATAAGCAGCACACATAAAGAAATTCTTTATAAATGCATGAAAACTATGAATATAAAAACTGAGGTAGAACTATCCTATTCTTCAAAAGTAAGTAGTCCTTCTTTATGCGGGTTCATTAAACCAAAGATATTAATTCCAGTCAGAGTAGCTGACAATGTTTGTGATGAGGAATTTAAGTATATTATAATACACGAGTTAACCCATCTTAAAAACAAGGACATACTTATAAATTGGATTATAACTTTATTGTCCATTATTTACTGGTTTAATCCAATCTTGCTCTATGGTTTTCATAAAATAAGACAAGACTGTGAATTTTCCTGTGATGGTAAGGCAATCTCTTATTTAGATAAAGGGAAAAACCTTCAATATGGAAATGCAATAATAAGAGTACTAGAGCTCGGCGGAAATAGCAATAGACTTACGGGTACTACTTCGATGGTTATGAATAGTTCAGAAATAAAAAGGAGGATTATTATGATATCAAAGTATAAGAAGGTAAATATTAAAAATGTATTACTAGGTACTGTCATTGTAGTTATTATAGGAGGCCTCGGAATTGCACTAAACACTTCAAAATCTCAAGCTGAAACACCAGTTAATGTTGCAGAGGAATTTGTTAGAAACATCTACACAGTGGATGCAAAAAAAATTGCTGATTTTAAGAAACTGGATGCACTTTCAGCAGAAGGTGGAGGTACTGTTATTGGTGAAGGTGTTCCTGCAGGAACTATATTAGAACCTAGTGAGGAATATACCAAAACAGCTCAGTCCCTTGACAAAAACATACAAACTTTAATGACAAAAGAAGGTTATGAAGGTATTATAGCGAATCAATTCAATACTTTGAGTACGAGAATCTGTGCTCAGGGTAATTATACCGCCCAAATTACAGATTTTACTTTAGGCGAAAACGTATATGGCGAGGATGATGACAAAGTAAGATATCGTTATGAAGTTAAATTGAAGTTTATCTCTTCTAATGGGAAGAGTGAACAAACAGATTCAGCAACAGGAGCTGTAGAACTGTTAAAAGAAAATGGTCAATGGAAGGTTTGTCTGTATGATATAAATCAATTTCCCAAATTATATAAATAGCTAATGTTAAAAGACGTTTTTAAACAAGTGGTGTAGAAGTAAAAAAGTATATATTACTAGTGATGCTTTCACATCGTCAAGTAATATATACTTTTTAATTCTATTTGAGCTCACATGTTTTTTCTTAAATTATAATCCCATCTTTATATTCTGGAACATTATCTATAATGTCTTTTCTACAGCAATAGTCTAAATCCGCTGTAAGTCCAAGCTCAGTAATTCTTTTATAGTGACTTGCATATTTTATAAACCCATAGATATCTTCGTTGTTTTTATAAATATAATTAGAAGTTACAGCAATATCTGATAAATCTGCTTCTATTTCTTTTAATACACAGTCAATTATGTACCCACTGCATAAAAAATCATCAATAGAAAATTCACCATAAGTCCCAGCATTGACTATTACTACATCTTGATTTAATTCTACTAGCCTTCTTGCTATAGACTTGGCGTTTAACATGGCTCCTATTAGGATACTACTTGCACCCACGCAGCCCTTTATAGCTTTAGTACCATTAGTAGTAGTCATAACAAGTGTTTTGCCTTCTATAGTGTCTCTAGTGTATTCTAAGGGAGAATTAGAATAATTAAAACCCTCTATTTTTAACGCATCTCGCTCTCCTCCAAGCATAAACTCCTCTTTGCTATTTCTCACAATATCAGCTGCGGCGTCCACTGTTAAAACAGGAATAACACCCTTGCATCCATTATTCATTGCAGTGATTATTACACTAGTTGCCCTAAGCATATCTATTACTACCACTGTTTTATTTTTTATCTTTTCTTTTTTTATATCATCCGCAGAAACTATTATATCAATTTTCATATCATTCGCCATCCTCTTTAAAAATTCTTTTGTCTTATGGAGCACACCTATAATTATAGAATAAGTGGGGACGGTTAACAACTTTTTAAAGAAAATAACCTGGGTAACATGGGGACGGTTAACAACTAGTTAAACTATTAGCTTAGGAATATGAATATCATCATAAACTATAGGGAATAATTTTAAAGATAATCTTACGAATAGGGGTGGTTTTTTATGGCACGAAACACAAGATTAAAAGCGGCTGATGCTATATTTCATATTATGTGCAAAAGTATCAGCGAGGTTGATTTATACAGGGATCATGAAGATAAGGAAAAGTATTTGTCACTTGTAAAGAAATATAAACAGCTCTTTAATGTTAAAATTTACGGGTACTGCCTTATGGATAACCATGCACATTTATTGATTGATGCTAATGGCGCAGATATATCAAAAGTAATGCACGGAATAAATTTTTCTTATGCAATGTACTTTAATAAGAAACACAAAAGAGATGGACATCTTTTTAAAGATAGATTTAAGAGCATAATAGTTGATAATGAGCAATATTTGAAGACTGTATCCTTATATATACATAATAATCCTACAGATATAGGCGAATTTAAAGATTGTCCCGAAAAATATGCTTTTTCTAGTTTAGGAATCTATATTGGTAAAAGACGTGACCATTTTAACATAGTTGATTATGGCTTTGTCTTAGGCTTTTGGGGGAATAACCTCAATACTGCAAGGAAAAACTACTATAGCCTTATTGTGGGATGCGACGACGAAAAATTAAAAGAAGAATTTGAATTCAAAGATGAAAATTCAGAATATAGAAGTGGAAGAAAGCTACTTGTAAGAAATTTTTCATCTGAAGATGTTATGGAATTTATAGCATCAAAGATGAATATATCTAAGTTTCATCTTAACATTAAGTACAGTAGAAAACTTGTTGGGGCAAAAGCTTTAACCGTTATTTTAATGAGGAGTCTTTGCAATTTTAAATTTGGCGAAATATCCAGCGTACTTGGAAATATTTCACATGCCAGATTATCTAAATTAAGTAACATTGGCATTGAATTAATTGGAACTGATAAAAAATATGAAAGTATTATGGAGGATTTTATTAAATTTTATGCTTAGTAATAAATAAAATTTTCAGATTTAATAAATATCTATTTTATTTTTTATAATGTCGGACAAGCATTCAAATATATAATAAACTGTTAAATTAAATCATTAAAATGATGAAAATATTCCATGCTGTATTTAATTTAGGGATTAAAGATACAAGATTTTATGAAGATCCTGAAGTAATTTATAAGATAGATAATTGTTAACCGTCCCCATCCCTTCACCAAAAAAAACTCTGCTTTTACATGAAGTAAAAACAGAGTTCCTAAATTAATTATATATTTATTCCTTATTTTCTTTCCATATTAAAAAGGCTATAAGAAATACGGAGGCATCTTTAAAGTCTCTGATATCAAAATTTGTTTCTTTCTTAATCTTATCTAATCTATAAATCAAGGTATTCCTATGAACATATAGTTTCTTTGCAGCGTCACTGATATTAAGACCACAATTTACAAATTGCTCAATAGTTACTACCATATCACTATCAAGAGCGTCAAATTTATCTTTGAGCATTCCTAATAGTTCCTGTTTAATTTTAATATCTACGTTATACACAATTTTTTCAAATAACATTTTATTATAACTAAATGTATGGTCTTTTATATCGAATTTTTTCCCAAGCTCCATACATTGAACAGCATCATTGTAAGCTTTCTTAAGCCCTTTTATATCATAAGTTCTATCTGCATAACTTACATAACATTTACAATATAAATCTGATGAGATAGATTCCTTTATACTTTCTGTATGGTCTTCTACTTCATCAAAATCACCAATTACAATTATAGTATCATTATATATTAAACTTACAACTGGCTCATTATCATATATTTGTTTTATGATGTTAAGAGATTCATACTTACTTCCATCTACACTTATTAATAGGATATAACATCCATTTTTAAGAAAAGGTAAATTAAGATTAATATTATCAATAGAGATTTCTCTATTTTCTAAAATATCAATAACCGCTTGTTCTTTAGTTAAAAAATGCTGGGTATATTTGTTTTCGATAATATACTCAAGTAAAGATGTACAATTTTCATACTTCTTTTCTAAACTTATTATGCCTTTAACACGTCCAAGCATAATAGTAAAGTTAGTTATATGTGAATTTTCAATATCTAAGTCACTAATATATAGTGCTATACCATCTTCTGTAACTACATTAAATGGTATGTTTGAAGAATGACTTAAATCCTTCAAGAATTCAGTGAAATTGTACATATTGAATTTCCCCCTATATTATTGTGTTTTCAGTTTCTTTATCAAACACATGAATTTTATTTGTATCTAAAGCAATTTTAATTTTGTCTCCAACTTTAGCAATAGATGATCCGTTAACTCTAGCTACAATGCTTGTATCTCCTTTTGATAGATAAATATTAGTTTCTGCGCCCATAAGCTCTGTAACTTCAACTTTCGCTTCTATAACTGAATTTTTATTTTTTTCAAGAAAGTCAATACCATCATCAATATCTTCAGGTCTAATACCCATTACAACTGTTTTGCCTATAAAGGATTTATCTTTCAAAATTTGAGCTTTATCCTTTGGTAATATTATATTTTCATTATCAAAAGAAAGCACGATCTCACCATCTTTCTCTATGACCTTAGCTTCCATAAAGTTCATTTGAGGGCTTCCTATAAATCCAGCAACAAACATATTAACTGGGTGTTCATATATGTTATGAGGAGTATCTACTTGTTGAACTAGTCCATCTTTCATTACAACTATTCTTGTTCCCATTGTCATAGCTTCTGTTTGATCATGAGTTACATATATAAAAGTTGTTTGAAGTTTGTGATGGAGTTTTGCTATTTCTGTTCTCATTTGAGTTTGTGATGGAGTTTTGCTATTTCTGTTCTCATTTGTACTCTAAGTTTAGCATCTAAATTTGATAGTGGCTCGTCCATTAAGAATACCTTTGGATTTCTTACTATAGCTCTTCCAAGTGCTACTCTTTGTCTTTGTCCACCTGATAAAGCTTTTGGTTTTCTGTCAAGTAAATGTTCTATATCAAGTGTTTTAGCTACATCAGTAACTTTTTGCTTTATTTCATCTTTTGGCATTTTTCTTAGTTTTAATCCAAATGCCATGTTATCATATACAGACATATGAGGATATAGTGCATAGTTTTGGAAAACCATAGCTATATCTCTATCCTTAGGTGCCATATCATTTACGAGTTTATCGCCAATATATATTTCACCTTGTGATATTTCTTCAAGACCTGCTATCATTCTTAAAGTAGTTGATTTACCGCAACCTGATGGTCCTACAAAAACTATAAATTCTTTATCTTCTATTTCAAGATTAAAATCTTTAACTGCTGTTACGTTTCCAGTATAAACCTTGTATATGTGTCTTAATGATAAATTTGACATAATATATTCCTCCTACATGTACATTCTATATATTTTTCTTTATATATATATTGTAAACCTTTAAAACATAATTATCTATTTGCAAAATCCCCAAAAGTGTTTAAGTTAATTTGTAGAAAGACACAAATGCCCTTGCGCTAGAATTTAAATTTTTTTCCTTGATATATATCTAATTCCTTTAACTTATTATCTATGGCATTTAAAACTTCCCATTTTTTCAAACTCCACATAGGACCTATTAACAGCTCCCTTGGTGCATCCCCTGTTAATCTATGAATAACCATATTTGGCGGAAGCATAGCTATTGACCTTGTAATTATATCTATGTACTCATCTTTTTCTAAAAACTTAAGCTTTTCATTTTTGTATAACTCAACCATTGGTGTATTCTCCACAAGATAGAGCAAATGCATTTTTATACCTTTTATATCCTTGTGAGCTACATAGTCTATTGTTTTTAACATGTCCTCAGAACTTTCTCCAGGAAGTCCAAAAATAGTATGTACTACTACATCAATATTTCTTTTATTAAGTCCTTTGAGAGCCTCTTCAAATCTCAGTAGTTTATATCCTCTATTAATAATTCTTGCGCTTTCATCGTTTCGAGTTTGAAGCCCTAATTCTACCCAAGTGTATACCCTGTGAGAATATTCCTCTATAAGGTCTAATACAGCTTCATCTAAGCAGTCAGGCCTTGTAGCTATAGCCAGTGCAACTACTCCCTCTTGCGATATTGCTTCTTCATATTTTTCTCTTAATACTTCAATGGTCGCATAAGTATTGGTATACGCCTGAAAATAAGCAATGTATTTTCCAGTTTTCCATTTTTTACTCATCATATTAACTATATCTTCAAATTGACTTGTGATAGAAAATCTCCTATCCCCACCAAAGTCTCCTGAACCTCGCTCGCTACAAAACAAACATCCTCCACTACTAATAGTTCCATCTCTATTAGGACAAGAAAATCCAGCGTCCAAAGCAATCTTAAAAACCTTGTCACCGAACTTCTCTCTTAAAAAATAATTTAAGCTATGATATTTTTTGTCACCCCATGTTTTCTGCACGAATTTCACCCTTTCTTTATTTAACAACCAAATAAAATAACTAATCATTAGACTAGTTATTTTATAAAAGACTAGATTAATTATACCCTATAGTCTATAAATAATGTATTAATTATAATTTATCTACAGTGAAGTCCTTTAAATCTAATTTCCATTTGCCAATAATATCTGTATCTGCACTAGTAACATTTGATTTAGGTATTACTTCATAAGTCATAGTATCCTCACCAAAAGAAGAAAATAATATCTGAACTTTTTCTATCGGATAATCTTTTTCAAAATTAACAGGAATCATATCTCCATTGTCTACTTTATAAACCCTAATATATTTCCCCATGTTTTCCTTAGTATATTGTACAAGCAGAAACTTTTCATCTAAGGAGAAGATCATAAAATCCACTTTACAATTTAATAATAAATCTATTGAGATTAATTCCTTTCCAATTGGTTTCTCTTTAGCTATTACATTGGATCCTCCACCTTGCGAAGACTGGTCTGTTGATTTTCCAGCTCCAGCATCTCCTTGAACCGCTAGAGACTCGTCAATATTAATAATACCAATAAAGGAGTTTTTGTTATAGGTACTAACTGCAAGTTTATCTCCCTCATAACTAAAATTTATGGAACTGAATTCTTTTAATGGCACCATCATCTTATACAACTGTGCTACATCATCCCTTGAATATACATATTTAGGAAATCCCGCTTCATCAATAATCAAATTGGTCTTTACATTTTTTTTATCTCTAAATCTAATACCTATTCTTTCCGCAAAAGCTTCCTTTTGTGGCATATTAGTAACTTCACCTATTCTATATTCGGCGCCATCTTTTACAACTTTAATTGAATATTCATCCAAGCAACACTGGGAACTAACCATGGAGGTTCTTGTAGTTCTAACCTTAAAAACTCCAGTTCTACCAATTTCATTACTTTCTGTAACTTTATAACCCTTTATTTTTATATCACTAAGGGGCATATTGGAAACTTTCTTAGATAACTCCTTTGTATATAATTTCTTACCATTCTCGTAATCTTCCTTCATAATAAAATTCATATAATTTTCAACTACATTAGCTGCCGCTTTAATTTCAAAAGCATTTACTTTTGGTTTTTCTTCAGCCTCTTTTTTTGAACATCCTACTAAAGATAAAACATAAAAAACTATTAATAAACAACTTAAAATTTTTTTCAATATTTTCACTCCCCTTTAATTCAATTTTGATTCAATGATAAAACTTATAATTGCTTTCTTAAGATTTAAAAAATTAAATTCATTATGCTAATTATAGTTTCCCACTAAATAAAATTTTAATTTATAAAATCATTATTTATTATTAAACAATATACATATATTTATAAAGACAAGCATCTTGTTTGTATATATTTAACAATTTTAATAATTTTATGGAGGAGATATTTTGAAAAAAAACATCCGTTCAATATTTCAAGTGGCAGCTGTGTTTATAGGTACCATAGTTGGGGCAGGACTTGCTTCAGGCCAGGAAATAACTCAATTTTTCAGTACTTATGGATATGTGAGCTTTTGGGGAATTCTCATATGCGGTTTAATCTATATCGTAATTAGTTCTATTATAGTTTCTATTAGTCTAAAATATAAATTAAGTTCCTATACTGAATTTATAACTCTTGTAAGTCCAGGTTTTTTCGGCATAATTACAGACATTTTCACCAGTTTTTTCTTAATCAGTGGTGCAGCTATTATTTTAGCTGGAAGCGGTGCACTTCTTCATCAATATTTTGGTATTTCAAAATGGATAGGTATTTTGCTTATGTCCATAATCTCTTTATATACACTGCTTAAGGATACCAAAGGACTAATAGCTATAAATTCGTTTATAGTGCCTGCCCTTACTACAATTATTATAACAATATTCGTTTTATATTTAGTATTCTACAAAGATATGATAAGCGCTTCCTATATAAAACAAATTCCTTCTTATAAAATCAATATCATTCCTGCTCAATGGTTTTTTTCTACCTTACTATATGCTGGTTTTAATATGCTATGCTGTAGTGGTGTTCTAGTTCCAATAAGTGAGGAAATAAAGCGTAAACGTGTTCTTATTACTGGGGTTATAATAGGTTCCTTAGGTTTAACCCTATTATGCTATTTGATAAATATAATGCTTTTATTAAATATACCTCAAATTTTCAAATACGAAATTCCACTGCTATATATAACAAACCGTTTTGGTAGGTTAATGCAAATTCTTTTACTTTGTGTAATTTGGTTTGAAATGTTTTCAACTGAGGTTTCTGATATATATAGTGTAGGCAAAACTCTGGAAAAAAAATTTAATATATCTTATAAAAAAGCTGTATTTATAATACTTATGGTAGCTTTGCCTATTTCTCAAATTGGCTTTAGAAATTTAATTAAAGTTCTTTATCCTGGCTTTGGTGCAATAAGTCTTATTTTTTTAGTCCAATGTATTATATTTTATAGGAAAACCACTAAAAAGCAAAATTGACATTATATATATCCAATTGTACAATTCTTGTATATTCAAATGTACAAGAAAATAAATAATCAGTAAAAGATGCTTAGCGTATTAACTTTTTATTTGTTTAATTGTACCTAAAAACTTAAATTATAAAGCAAGGAGATTAAAATGATTAATAAAGATACAGAAGAATTAAATGATTCATGTATTTTGTACATGCTAAAAAAATGCGCTTTATGTCCTAGGAAATGCTCTGTTAATAGATTAGATGGAGAATTAGGTTTCTGCAACGCTTCTAAGGATATAAAAATCGCTAAAGTAAGCTTACATCAATGGGAAGAGCCCTGCATTTCAGGTTCACTTGGTTCTGGCACTGTGTTTTTTTCCAATTGCAATTTAAAATGTGTATTTTGTCAGAATCATACTATAAGTCAGGAAGGCATTGGAAAAACAGTATCTATAAATCGTCTTAGTGAAATTTTTTTACAGCAGCAAAGGAGAGGTGCCCATAATATAAATTTAGTTACACCAACTCATTATGTTCCCCAGATAATAGAAGCTTTAAAAATCGCTAAAAGCAGGGGCCTTAACATTCCTATTCTCTATAATTCAAATTCCTATGAAAATATAGATACCATTAAAGCTTTAAAAGGTTTTATTGATGTTTATTTACCAGACTTAAAATATTATAAGGATAAGTATGCGATTAAGTATTCTAATGCTCCTAATTATTTTAATACAGCTAGCGAAGTTATTACGGAAATGGTTTCTCAAGTAGGAGAAGCTAAATTTAATGATGCTGGTATAATTCAAAAGGGAGTAATAATTAGACACCTAATGCTACCTGGATTATTATTTGATTCTAAAAAAGTAATAGATTTTATTCATTCCACCTTTAATGATTCAGTGTATATTAGCTTAATGAATCAATACACCCCAATGCATAAGGCAGCTAAATATTCTGAGATAAACAAGCCATTAAACCCTAATCATTATGATGCTCTAATTGACTACTGCTTAAACCTAGGCATCACAAAATGCTTTATTCAAGAGAGTGGAACTTCCTCTAAAGCTTTTGTACCTGACTTTGATTTAAGCCAGGTATAGCCCTCTTCGAAGAAATAGTTCTCTAGCACGTAAAAGAGTCTCCATGATTTTAATCATGGAGACTCTTTTAGGGCATAATCATTCTATATACTGAATGCTTTGATGTTTAATAAAATTAAACTTCATATTCTTAAAAGAAAAATATAATACAAAAGCGAATATTATAGCTACAGCCACATCAGCAAAATAATGTTGTTTTATAAACATAGTAGATAAAATTATAGAACTAGATATAATAATACAAATTACTTTAGTAGATTTATAGACCTTATCTGATTCATAAGTATATAAAGCTATTAACACAGAATTTAAAACATGAATGCTTGGAAAACAGTTATAGGGATTATCCGCCGCATATAAATTTAAAACCATATTGCTGAAAAAATCAGTCCCTGTTATCATAGGTCTTGGGACATATGTCGGATAAAAATAATATATTATATAGCAGGTAATCATACCTATATTTAAAGTTATAAGTAGCTTCAAATATCTTTCTTTATCTAATATACATAAAACGGCAGAAAAAATTGCCATAAATATATACCAAGATACATACGGTAATATAAAATATTTATTAAAAGGTATTAATTTATCCATAACGGTAAATAGGTCGTGAGTGTCCCCTCTGTATTGATTTAATATTGGATATGTCATACTTATAAATAGTATGCTCAGTGCCCATAATCCCCTTTTAATAATTTCCTTCCATTCATATGTCTCGACTCTCTTTTGTAATTGTTCCATTTGGGTCCCTCCTAACCACCTTAATAAAAGCTATATCTTATATATTATATCTTTTCAATTCATCTTTAAAGGAGCTTGTTATCTTTTTAAATTCAAATATACTGAAAGTAAGCTTCTTTATTTCATTTGTATAACTTTCAACACTTGCACTTACCTCTTCTGAAGATGCAGAATTCTCTTCTGCAATTGCAGCAAGCGACTCTATTGTTTCATATATATTTGCAATAGATTTTGCTTCTCTGTCTAAATCATTTATAGTATTTATCATTGAAGTTGAAACTGTTCTAACGGACATTGTAGCCTCGTAACTTATATCTCTTACATCTTCTAGTCCCTTAGTTTCATTTTGGAGAATATCATACTGGTCACCAATTTTATCAACAAGTATATTTATATCCTTAACAAATTCTATTAAATTGCTATTAATTTCCTCTACAGCACTTTTAGACTGTTCTGCAAGCTTTCTAACCTCATCTGCAACTACAGCGAACCCTCTTCCTTGTTCACCTGCACGGGCTGCCTCTATAGATGCATTTAGGGCAAGTAAATTTGTTTGTTCAGATATTTGGGAAACAATTGATACTATATTAGTTATATCATGGGCTTTTGTTTCTAATCTAATACCATTATCCTTAACCTCTTGAAATTTCTCTAGTGTTCCAAGTATATTTTTGCTTGTACTATCAACACTTTCATAGCTATTATTAATTTTTTTAATAGCTTTTTCTAATTCATCCTTATTGTCATTTTCATTTTTAACAATTTCCTTCAGTGATCTAATATTGTCATTTAAAATTAAAACAGCATTTTCTGTATTCTCTGCTTGACTGCAAGAAGCATTAGCCATTTGTTCAACTACTCCTGATATCTCCTCAGAGGTAGTGTTCATACTGTGTGAAATTATATTTATATTTTCAGCAAAAGTATCCATCTCATCAGTTACGCCCTTAAAACCAACGAAATCTGCTCTAAATACTTTTTTATACTCCTTTATTTTTCTGTATATATCTTCGTATTCATCTCCAGTGACTATATCTCCATCTTCAACATAATTATTGCTATTAATTTGATCTATAGTTCGTGAAATTAGCTTTGCAGGTCTTCCCATTATAAACGACGCAAGGCTTGAGGTTGCTCCAGAAATAACAGCAAGTCCTAAAACCTTTACCATGTTATCTAATCCAATTATTATCATAGCTCCCAGTAAAGAAATAATAAAGGTACATACCCCTATTTTCCCAGGCGTATTATTAATAAAGCCTAATGATAAAATTTTATTTATTTTGTATGTTTTTTTATAATAAATATCCTTTTCAAAGGTTATCTTTAAACTAAGACTATCTGATGTTTTTTCCATTTGCTCAATTTCAATTTTCTCATTAAAGTATTCACAAGTTCCATCTAAGAGCCCTAGAAAATAATCAAACATTCCCCTTTTAGAATTGTAAGTAAATATAGCTTCACGACTAGAAATAGGCTTTATACCTACCAGTGGTGGTTTAGCCCCAGCAAACTTTTTTGTCATTACCACGTGAATATCAAATAGCGATTTTAAAAATGAATAGACATTTTTAGTTTGAAAAAACGCAGGAAAGTCTCTATGGAAAGCTGTTATATTATCTTTTCCTATGTTTCTCCACAATTTATCAATGGATATGTTTTGTGTTTTTGATATGTTGTCTATCACGTTTCTAACTTGTGCATCATCAACGTTCTCTATTGGTGAAAATATTTTACTAGAATTCCACCCAGCAGATTCCATGGCATTATTAACAACCCCGTCGCTATATAGTTTTCTACAAGTTTTCATCCAAGTAGATACAACCGTTCCTTTCATATGTTGTTTCCCCCTATTTTATAAATTATTATGTATATCTTTTCTTTATTAGCCCGTTCCCCTTATACAGGATGTATTATAACTTAAACTCTACCCTATCTAGTCTTGCAATTACTTTAATGTCATTGTGTTGAACTGTATCAGTTCTTATAGACCCTCTATTGCTTATTAACAATATTTTATTGCCGTCAAGTTTTTTTATTTGCCTTATTACTCTTTCTCCATTGTAATCAACTAGTGAAATAGAGTTATTTTCTATTTCATGTGTCAAATGAGCAAAAGCAATATCCCCGCTACAAATTCTAAACCCAAGCATATCATCATTCTCTATTTCTAAAAACAACACTTTGTCTTGAGCATGACCTTCTACTTTATTTGATATTATGGGCATTTGTCTTATGCCTATAGATTTCGCTAAATCATATTTATAAATAGCAACATCTTTTAAAACTGAACCAAAGGCATCATTCCAGACCTCTTGTACTTTCTCCGTATTAGGTCTTTCAAATTTAGGTTTTCTTTCCTCTACATACTCATCAGCTTGGAAGGATACAGAAGTATCTTCTATTTCTTCCCCTAAGATTTTAGATATTTTCTCTAAAAACTTTTCATTTATAACTTTTTTACCTAATTCTACATCATTAATGAAACTTTCAGAAACTCCGATTTTCTTACCTAATTGTTTTTGACTTATTGCTTTTGTTTCTCTTACTTGCTTAATTCTATCTCCTACTCTGCTCATAATTCTCCGCCTTTCCAATTGAATAATTATTTAAAAATATCATAATATTTAGATTAACTAGAATTGACATAATTTTCAGTGTATATAAGCGCCTTTATTACATTTTAGCACAAAATATAAATCTTCTACATATAGCAGAAGATTTATATTTTCATGCAAAATAGACTAGCATACTGACTTGTTATTTATTTGAATGTGCATAAGCTTCTCTTTCTTCCATTAGGTGCTCTAAAAGATAACTAACAGTCCAGTTTATAGATGTTTGTGTTACAGCTGCTAGTATAGTCTGAGCGTTTTTAATTCCTCTTATACTATCAATTAGAGCATATAGTTCCTTATCCTTATAATTGTTAAATAAAAGTAACTTCTCCTGGGGTAAATCAATATTATACTCTTTACCTTCTATGTTACACAATATTTCCTTAATTGTTAAGTTGCCCATATTTCTCTCAATTACTTTGCAAGGTAATATATTTTGTTTTGATAGTAAACTATTAAGTTTTTCTTCTTCCTCTTTCGTTAGTCCATAAGCAAGGATAAGTTTTTCATTAATAAGCTCCACACTATCTTCCCCCTACAATTAAACATTTTTTAAAATTGGAATTTATATTCTCATTACATTTTTTGTGGTTCACTGTACTCAATATCAAAAGTATCAACGCTCATGCTTTTTATTTTTTGCTCTTGCTTTGGTTTATCTCTAAAATCTCTATCTACCTTAGCTATTTCTAAAGCATGTTCCATACCCTCTATTACTTTACCAAAACCTGCATAGCTTCCATCTAAATGAGGAGAATTAGCTACCATAAGAAAAAACTGGCTACCTGCCGAATCTGAATCATTAGATCTCGCCATTGATAAAACACCAGTTGAATGCTTTAAATCATTTTTGAATTTATTAGAAGAAAACTCACCCTTTATTGAATATCCCGGTCCGCCAACTCCTGTTCCTTCAGGGCATCCACCTTGAATCATAAAGCCTGGAATTACTCTGTGAAACGTAATTCCATTGTAAAAGCCTTTGTTTATAAGACTAATAAAATTATTTACTGTGTTCGGTGCAACCTCTGGGTACAATTCTGCCTTTATAATATTACCATTTTCCATATTAATTGTAACTATTGGATTCATATATTAATCTCTCCTTTTGTTGTGTATTCATTATAAATTATATCACATTTTATATTATTTACTAATTTTTATATGTTAAGCATCTAAAAAAAATAACTAGTATCTCCCCTAGTTATTTTTTTTGCATACCTTAACTAACAATGGACTAAATAACTTGCTGCCCCAGGCTTATTTGCAAAAGCATTTTTTCTTGAGGTTCTTCTAATTTTATATGAATGTTTCCTCCGGGAAGTATTATTAAAAAATGTTCCTCGAGCATGTCTATCTCTCGATTTTTATCAATATTAACTATATCTATTTCTAAGTTCCCGTATGTCTCTTCTTTGTCATATTCATAGCCAACATTTAAATTACCAAATCTAGTTATATCTTCTAACTGTTTATCCTCACTTGCAATGATTAAATGTGCAATGTTTTTATTTTCTTCGGATTTACATACTAGATGGTTTATAACACATAAACAATTACTTTGCACTGGATTATTGATTATTATACAATTGATTTTCTTTCTTTCATCAATCTTCATGTTAAATATATCATGCCCTATGTGATGTTCATTGTTTTTTTCTAATTTGAATACTTTCATTACTTCATCACCTTATTTCTGTTGTTTTTTTATATAAGGCAAAAATAAACAAATAACAAGTCGGTATGCTAATATAGATTGACTTGTTATTTATTTTTATGTGCCTAATTTAATGTATTCGCCTAGTGGTGATGTTGCTATATTTAATTTATAAATTTATGATTTTAATAATTTGTAACTCAAATCTATCATGTTGCTACTTGTAGCAGAACTGCTGCTTGTAGCAGAGCTATAAATAGTTACAATACCCTTTGTTTTCTTATCATTTAAAAGATTATTACGAGTAAGCTGCCTCTTTAGTTGATTTACCGTACCTACACTTCCATCAATTATAATTGTTTTTTCTCCAACTATTTTAATTAATTCGTTTTTTACAAACGGATAATGAGTGCATCCAAGCACTATAGATGCAACGTCTAAATGAATAAACTCCTTTAACTTATCTCTCAAATAACTTTCGATTTGATCTCCCTCTACAATCCCATTTTCTATGAGTTCAACAAGGCCTGCACAGGGAAGAGATATCATGTTCACTTCTTTCTCATATTGCTCCATTAAATTACTAAACTTCTTTTCAGCAAGGGTCATAGGAGTAGCCATAATAATTATACTTTTGCCCCTACTGATTTCTACAGCAGGCTTTAGTGCTGGCTCTATGCCAATTATAGGTATATCCTTATATTTCTCTCGAAGATCATCTATAGCTGCACTAGTAGCGGTATTGCAAGCAATTACTACTACTTTTACCCCTTTGTCCAAAAGAAAATCTACTGCATTAAAAGTTAATTTTTTGACTTCATCTACTTCTTTAGTTCCATAAGGCGCATTTATTGAATCTCCGAAATACACAAAATCCTCATTAGGCAGTATTTTTAAAGATTCCTTTAATACACTTATTCCACCAACTCCTGAGTCAAAGAATCCTATTGGTTTTTCTTTATTATTCACGTTATCACCACCATATTAAGATTATAAATTTTACATATAATATATTGAAAAGAAAGCTATATATTCCCATACCCACATTTTTTAGTCACATATTCACATTACCCTAAATAATATATTATTAAGTCTATCCATCTAGTTAAATAATACCATAAAGGAGGAAATATTATGCCTTCAGCACTTAATTTATACAAAATAAAAGATTCAATAAGCAATGGTTTTGGAGTTCTATCAAACAAGTCCGAAGAATTTATTGAAATATCTAAACTTAAATATAAAATTCATTCTGAAGAAAATAGTATGGAAGATCTCTACAAAGATATGGGGAAGGAATTGTACACAATTTTCAAAGCTAATAAACACATTGATGACTCACTATTAGATTATTGTAACACATTAAAAAAAATAGAAACACGTATAAAGGCCCTTGAAAAAGAACTCCATAAAATTGATCATAAAAACTAGAAACACAATAATTTGTATAATATAAAAAGTAGTGATAACCCACACTGCTTTTTATATTATTTTTTAACATGTATTATATAATTACGTCCTTAACTTCACCATGCAATCTATTTAGATGTTTAATTTCTACAAATAAAAATATAGCTGTTATAATCGAAGCTATTGCATCTGAGCTAGGCCCAGATGCCCACACGCCATTCAATTCGAAAAATCTCGGTAAAATTAATAGTAATGGTATAAGGATTATAACTTGTCTGCTCAAGCTTAAAAATATGGATATTTTAGCTTTACCTATGGCTTGAAAATAGTTGGAACTAACTATTTGAAATCCTATTATAGGAAGCATAAATAGGTATATTCTAATACCGTGAATACCTTTTGCTATTAATTCTGGATCCTTATTAAATATACTAATAAGTTGTCTCGGAAATAACTGTATGATTAGAGCTCCAGTTATAGTAATGATTGTAGCAAATAATATAGCTGATTTTAAAGCCTGCTTCACACGGTCATACTTTTTTGCTCCGTAATTGTACCCAATAATTGGTTGGCAGCCTTGATTTATTCCAAAAATAGGCATTAGTACCATCATCGATATACTCATAATAACTCCCATTGCTCCCAGATCCATATCTCCACCATATTTAACTAAACTTCTATTAGAAATAATAGTTACAATGCTTGCTGCTATTTGCATGGAAAATGGAGACATACCTATAGCGAAAATGCTCTTTATGACCTTAATATCTAGCTTTAGATTTTTGTAACGTATTTTTAATACACTATTTTCACTAAAGAAATAAGATAATACCCATATAGTATTTACAGCTTGAGAAATAACAGTTGCAATAGCTGCTCCTTCAGTTCCCATATGAAAAACAAAAATAAAAATGGGGTCTAAAATTGTATTTAATATTCCACCAATTAACATGGTAAACATAGCTATTCGCGGATTTCCTTCAGCTCTTATAACATTATTCAATCCAAAACCTATATTTTGGAATATTGCACCGATAAGTATTATTCTTATGTATTCCTTGGCATAAGGTAAGGTCTCACTACTAGCTCCAAATCTTAGTAACATGGGTTCTAAAAATATAAGCCCTAAAACAGTTACTATAAGCGATATTATAATAATAAGAGTAAAGGCATTTCCTAAAATATGTTCTGCCTCTTCTTTCTTTTGTTGCCCAAGCTTTATAGATATAAGTGCTGCTGTTCCAATTCCAACTAACATTGCAAAAGCCATAACTATAAGAGCAATAGGAAATGTAACTGTAACTCCTGATAAGGCAAGTTTTCCTACCCCTTTTATATGTCCTATAAATATTCTATCTACAATATTATATAGTGCATTAACTAACATACCTACAATAGCTGGAATAGAGAACTTCATAAGCAGCTTGCCTATACTTTCTTCGCCTAATTGTTTTGATCTATCCAAATAATCACCCGTTTCATATAATGCAAAATAACCAACCTTATATTTAATCCCCTGTTGGTTATTTTACATCTTATTTGTTCATTAATTCCTTTAGCTTTTCTTCTATGTACTCATTAAGTTCAATATCTCCGATACATGTTTTATCTTGTACAAAATCAAGCTTTATTCTAAAGAAGTTAATCACTAATTTACTTTCTGTAATTATGTACTCATCTGAATGCAGAGGTGAGAATATAACCTCTAATTCATCATATTTATTAGCACCTTCAAACTGTACAAGTTTCCCTACCAGATTATCTAAGTTAAGCCTTTTTATAGGTTGAACCATGGCATTTGTATATTCGAAATCCTCCATCATCCACATATTGTTGTTCCAAAACTTTCTTTCCTTCTTGTTTCCAACAAAAGGTTCTCTATTCTTAATTGCACTTAAAGCTCTTCTTACTGATTCTCCATTAAATTCCTCATCATATGCACATGTTAAACCTGGCATAGCAGCTACATCATAGAAAAATTTTTCTGCTACGTTTTCTTTTTCACTTGCCGCTTGCCAAAAATAAAGCATAGCTTCTACCGCTTCTAAATTCACTTTAATCCTTTGTAACATTTCATTTCTCCCTTCAATATCAACAAATTATTTATTTTATTAAAATAGCTCATATATAATATTTCTACACATAAGCCTAAAACCCCTTTGGATAAGCAAAATTTATAAAATTTCCATCTCTACTTTCTCTACAATCGCTTCTGTATTATCCTCTATAAAATCCAGTACATTTTGTATAATACTATTAGCATGCCTTGAATCATTACTAACACAGGCAATTCCAATTACAATAGATTGATGTAAATCTTGATTTTCAACTTCAGCTATAGAAACATTAAACTTGTTCTTCACCTTTGCTATGGTGCTTTTTACTATCATTCTTTTCTCTTTTAAAGAATGAACCCAATTTGCATATAAATATATTTTACCTGTACCTATAATCATAATCATGTCCCTTCCTATTCATTGTAGCACTAATTTTACCCTCTATATTAAATTATACCCCAAAAACATGGAACTATGAATTACAATCCTGAATATGAAAGCATGAATGAATGTGGAAAATAGTGTATACAGCAAGTATGAAATTTCTCCGAAGTGACTTGCAATAAGAAACGCAGAAACTATTGAAATTTGATTTAGAAATTCTTGCTTTGCAAATGTAAAATTCTCGTAAGCCTGACAGGAGGCATAACAATTAATAATTGTTATGTCCCCCAGAGAGCTACCCAGAGGCAGGCTAGTGAACCCGAGGCAGGACGCCGAATGTGAGCGTCAGAGAATTTCGCATGAGCAAAAGATTAGAATTTCTTAATGGAATTTCCAGTTTCGAGTTCTTATTGCAAGGCACGCAAGAGAAATTTCATACTCTTTAGTAATCTATATACCAATAAAAATTTAATATTTTGGATATCCTGTTATCTCTTTAATATCCTTATACAAATTCTTAAGACTAGGATAAATTTTTAGGTATATCTTCTTATAAAGTTTTTGGTAAATCTCAGCATTATGAATATTAGGAGTAAACTCCTTTGTTCTTTTAAACATATGTTTTATAGCCTCTTCATAAGAGCTATATACTCCCAAGGCCACATAGCCTATAATTGAAGCTCCAAGTCCTGATATTTCATGGGTTTGACCTTTATATATTTTTCTGTTTAGCATGTCCGCAGTTATTTGGCAAATTGTATCACTTTGTGAACCGCCCCCACAAACTGCGATCTCTTTTATTTTTTTACCTGATTCTTTTTCTATTTTTTCAATACCCTCAAGTAATGCATAATTAATGCCTTCTATAATAGCTCTGTAAATATGCACTCTTGTATGCACGTCCCCAAAGCCAATTATTGCGCCTTTTGCATCTGGCATTTTTAGTCCTGGTCCCCAATAAGGTTGAAGCATCAGTCCATGAGAACCAGGTGGTATTTCATCTAATCTCTCATTTAAAAGAACTTCTGGTGATATGCCCTTGCCCAAGGCTTCCTGCATCTCTCTCATAGCAAATTCTTTCTTAAACCAACTTATCATCCAATATCCTCTGAATATTCCTACCTCAGGATTATAATACCCTTGCATAGCTGAAGGAAAAGCCGGCATAAACTTTATAGGTTCAAAATATTTTTTTGATGTAGTTTGTACTGTTGCGGTAGTCCCAAAACTTATACTCGCAGATTCAGTATCTAAACATCCATTTCCTAAAGTCTCACAACCCTTATCTGAAGCTCCAGCTATTAAAGTTGTTCCTTGTCTTATACCTGTAAGTTCTGATGCTTCCTTTGTTATTTGCCCTATGGTTTCGCCTGGCTTTACAAGTAGTGGCAATTTTTCTCTTTCTATTCCAAAAAGCGTCCACCTATAACTTATGTTGCTTTTGGGCCAGCGCTTGTTTTTATAATCAAAGGGTATATGTGCTATTTGATTAGCTATTGAATCTACAATTTTCCCAGTAAGCTTAAAATGAAAATATGCTGAAATAAGGATATATTTATCTGTTTTCTCCCAAATTTCCGGTTGATGCTGCTTTATCCAATAAGCCTTCCCTTTTTTTTGTGAGATGTTAATAGCTTCCTTCATACCAATAGTCCTAAAAGCTAAATTCTCAATATTTGAGAACTCCGCAACCACATCTGCTGTTCTTTGGTCAAGCCAAAGAATAGCAGGTCTTAGAACATTGCCATCTTTATCAAGGTTAATACATGTATCTCGCAAGGTTGTCACCACTACACCTTCTACCTTTTGCCAAATATCTTGACAGTCATCCTTAAGCTCTTTGCATACTATACATAAATTATCCCAATATACCTCTGGATTCTGCTCTGCCCAGCCTGGATAATTAGAAAAATAAGGTTCAAATTCTCTTTTTTTCTTACGGATCAATGTGCCATTTTTATCAAAGATAAGCGCCCTTATACTTTGTGTTCCACAATCTATGGTAAGCACATACTTATCACTCATTTTCTGCCCCCTACAATTTGATTATAAATTTGCAACCTTTATCTATATCCGGTACTAAATATATAGAACCTCCATGCTTTTCAATTATAGCCTTTGATATTGAAAGTCCAAGCCCTGTACCACCATTTTTAGAATTTCTTATAGCATCTACCCTAACGAAAGGTTCAAAAATATCTCCTTCAAATTCTTCTGGTATTCCTACTCCATCATCTTCAATTATAATTACAGCCTTTCCATCAGCTATTAAAAGCTTAATGCTAATAGTAATACCAGGGCTATTATATTTGATACTATTTAGTATAATGTTACTTAAAGCCCTATCTAAATTTTTTCTATCAAAAGAAAATTCAACTTCATCTTCGGTAATATCAAATTGGTATTTTACCCCCATTTGATCCATCATTGGAACATACCCTGCAATAAGTTCTCTTAAAAACTCACCTATATCATGATTACCTATATCCAATTTATATTCCGTACTTTCAACACGGGAAAATTCAAATAAATCTTGAATTAAGTCATTTGCCCTTCTACTATTATTATTAATAACTTTTAATAACTTTTTTTTATCTGCTGGTAAAATATCATCATTTTCTAATAAAAACTCTGAATATCCCAATATACTTGTTAAGGGATTTTTTAAATCATGAGATATATCAAGGATCATTCTCTTCCTGTTATTTTCTGCTTTTTTCTTTAGTAATTTTTCTTGTTGTATTTTTTCTGCCATTAGATTAAAAGCATCCTTTAATTGGCCTATTTCATTTAAAGAATTAATCTCGACCCTTGTTGAATATTCGCCATTTTTTACAGTATTAACCCCTTGTAAGAGTTTTTTTAAGGGTTTAACAAAAATCCTTGATGTAAGCTTTGAATAAAGTATCATTGTAGATAGTAAAAATATAAATATTATAAAGGGAAATATTTTTAAAAAAGTAATACTTGTCTTTTTAGGTTTACTAGCTTCTTCTAATTGTTCTTTATGTTCAAGTCCCCAAGTATAAGCATCAAAGATACTGTCAGGCATAGCCGTAATTAAAATAAAGTCTTTCTTATCCCCATATTTACTAGTATAAAAATAACCATCCTTTAAATTATTAGTAATCATATCTTGATAATATTTCTGCGAGTATTTAAATCCTATTTTATGTTTACTTCCATTTTCCATAACAATAACTAGGTTCTTATCAAGCACTTCCACATAGCCCTTATGCTTTATAAAATTTGATACATTAATATCCTTATAATTTTGTTTTATAATATATAAAGCTTTACTATTATCTGTTGTTGAATCATTAAAATTAATGGAAAAATAGAACAATAAAGCTCCCATAGTTAATATAAAAATCCCAATTAAAATAATTAAAAATAAAATATAATTTATAAATAATTGGGTTTCCATTTTTTTACTTTTAAAATATGTGGCTATTTTCTTTAATTTATTTTTATTAATCATGACTCTTCTCCATTTTATATCCTATGCCTCTTATGGTTTTTAAATATTTAGGATTCTTAGGGTCAGCTTCAATTTTTTCTCTAATATGACTTATGTGTACCATAATAGTATTAGAGTCTCCATAATATGGGTTTTCCCAAACTATTTCATATAGTTGCTTTTTAGTGTATACCTTTCCCGGATTCTCCAAAATAAATTGGAGTAATCTGTATTCCTTTGGATTTAAGGCTAATTCTATATTGTTTTTATAAATACTACAACTTTCCTTGTCAATCATTAATTCTCCAACTATTATTGTTTCAGTTTTATGAGTTTTGTTAGAATATTTATAATACCGTCGTAACTGGGCCTTAACTCGTGCAATTATTTCAATAGGACTAAAAGGTTTTATTACATAATCATCTGCACCTAGTCCAAGACCAAGTATTTTATCTGACTCTTCTTCTCTTGCAGTTATAAAAATAACCGGTATTTCACTAGTTTCCCTGATTTTTTCAAGAACTTTAAATCCATCGATTTTCGGAATCATAACATCAAGTAGTGCAATGTCTATATCTTTATTTTGAAATATATCTAAAGCTTGCATTCCATCTTCTGCCGTGAAAACCTTATATCCTTCTTTTGATAAATGAATTTCTAGCAATTCTCTTATATCCTGTTCATCTTCTACAATTAGAATATTCATCATGTATATGACCCCCCATCCTATATACATTGTACCTCCAAAGTACAGTTTAGAAAAGTATATATTACTATAACATCATTTCGCATCGCTGAGTAATTCTAAACTAATTTTACTGAAAGATGCTAAAAAGTGCAAACTCGCTGTACGCTCAAACATGCACTTTTCTTCACGCATCTCCCATTAAAATTAGTTAAGAATTACTAATGCTTGCTCAAATGATGTTTACGTAATATATACTTTTCTTGACCGGCTAAAGATTGGAAGGAAGATACTAAAAAGTACAAACTCGCTGACGCTCAGACATGTACTTTTCTTCACGTATCTCCCATTAAAATCAGTTAAGACTTACTAAAGCTTGTTCGAATGCTATTTACGTAATATATACTTTTCTTATCCGGCTAAAGATTGGAATATACTAAAAAGTACAAACTCGCTGTACGCTCAAACATGCGCTTTTCTTAACGTCTCTTTCATCAAAATTAGTTAAGAATTACTATAGCTTGTTCAAATGATGTTTACGTAATATATACTTTTCTCCTAATTTGGCTTCCAATAGTCAAATATTCTGAATGTATGGGAAGAAATTAATAATATTACTATCAAATTATGAGCCAATCACCGTGAGAAAGATGAAATCTTTATATCATCTACAATTATACTATCCACAGCAGGGTGCTTTGTTAACTTAAGTATTTCATTGGTTCTTCCTTGAACTAGAACTCCATAGGATTTAACCCCCTTTTGTTCAACATATTCAAGAACATTCTTATAAGTCTCTGAATCTGAATTTAAAAGCTTTAAAAAATCTTTATTATCTCTAATATACCTTACCAAACTCTTAAAATGAGTTTCAATAACATCTTCTGAAAGTGGATGGCTTTCATATCCAAGTTCAAAACAAGGGTATTTCTCATCATCAACAGTTCCTTTGGATAAAACTACCCCACTTCCAGTTGGCTCAAAACCAAACTGTGGGGACCTTTGAACATCCTTTGGTGAGTTTCTTACTGCCACCCATGAAAAATATAGGTCCTTATACTCCTTTATAAGTGATGAAATATCCGCAATACTTAAGTCTTCCTTAAAAGAAACATATACCTTTGCGTATGCAGAATCTGGCATAGCCCCAAGCTCCTTAACATCCATTTCATCACCATCTGGTCGAGCATTTTGGAAGGGGTAAACTCCGTAGCGAAAGATATTCATAATCGCATATTGATAAAAATCTTGCTGCATATATTTCATCTTTCCTCTCTCTACTTTCCCTTCATATATTTGATTGAAATCTTTAAACGTATTTGTCTGACTTATTCTAAAGTTATAGCTCCCAAATCCCAGCGGCTCCGAAGTGTTATTCATTGTAACAACTCCTGGGAAATGAAGTTCAGTGAAAACAGCTACATCAACAAAAAACTTATCACTGAATTGTGATAGACTTTTACTCGGATTATAATATCCCAGATTCACCAAAGGAGACGCAGCAAACCTTAAGATTAGAAGGAATGCACAAACAGCTATCACTGAATATAAAGCTACCCTTCGAAGTTTTTTATTAATAGCCCTTTGAATTGAATCCAAGATTTCCGCATTGCTATTATCAGTATAATTAGGCGTCTTAGAAAAACTGTTTTCATCACACGAACCATTGTCCTTTAAGAAAGCTTTATCAATACTGTCCGCCAGATAATCATTTATAATTTCATTTTTTTCTATTTCATTTTCAACTATTTCTACCTCTTGTGGACTTGCATTTTTGCTTATATACCTTTCAAACAACTCTCTAAATTTCATAACACATCCTCCTCCACTATATTTTTAAGCTTATTTCTTGCTCTGTAAAGCAACGTGCGAACTGCACCATTAGACATATTCAATATTTCTGCAATTTTATTCTGTGGTAATTCCAAATAATAATAAAGGGTGAGAACTTCTCTGAAGGAGTGTGACATAGATATTATAGTTTTATACATCCTCAGTGCTTCTTCTGTTCGGATAATATCATCTAAAAAATCTGAAGAAGAATCTTCAATTTGAATATTCTCAATCTCTATATAAGAAAGATGCTTACGCTTTCTCACATGGTCAATCCATAAATTCCTACAGACCCTAAATAACCAAGCCTGAACATTGCCATGAGAACATTCAAGTGAAAGAATTGCTTTTGTAAATGCGTCCTGCATGAGATCTTCAGCAAGATGTCTGTTCTTACAAAGCGAAAAAGCATAAATATAAACCTGCCGTGAATATACATTATAAAGCTCTTTAATTCCATTTGAATCCATGCAGCACCCCCCTTTAATAAATAAACGTTAAAACTCTAGAAATGTCACTTTTAAAATTTCATAATCTACACTTATTTTATCAATTTATTGGTTGTTAGTTTTTATATCTTATAGAATGATTTTATCATCTATTTCTACTTACTTTCTTAAAAAAGCAAAGGATGTGTCCTATAAAGCTTCCGCTTGTAGAAACACATCCTCACTATACCTCTTCAAACAAAGATATCCTTTAACCAGTATAAATTGACATACTTATTTTTTAAATATTTAGTTAATATCTTTTAATTCCGTCTTTTGTAACAATACCTTTGATTAATGGTTTAGCTTTTATTTCTTCTTTTACTATTTCATATGCATCTAATATCATTTTTGTAGATACCTTTTGTTTCTGACCATCATTTGCATAAATAGTTGCAATAGCCTCACCTTTACGTACATAATCTCCAATTTTCTTATGAAGAACTATGCCCACTGACAAATCAATTACACTTTCTTTAGTTTCACGTCCAGCCCCTAAAACTAATGCTGCTATTCCTATGTGATCAGCTTTTATTCCTTTTACATAACCTTCTTGGTTAGATATAATTTCTTCTACAATAGCTGGCGCTGGAAACAATGATGGATCATCTACATAAGCTGGATTTCCACCTTGCGCCACTACAAGTTCTCTTAATTTTTTGAGACCTTTTCCTGATTTTATGATATCCACAAGTATTTTTCTTGCTTCCTCTGCATCCTTTGCTTTTTCTCCTAGCACAAGCATATGTGCTCCTAAGGTTAAACAAAGTTCTGTAAGATCTTTTGGACCTTCACCTTTTAATGTATCTATAGCTTCTTTTACTTCTAATGCATTACCAATTGCAAATCCTAATGGTTGGTCCATATCAGTTATTACACCAATGGTTGTTCTACCAACATTATTTCCTATATCAACCATTTCTCTCGCAAGTTCAAAAGCATCATCTTCACTTTTCATAAATGCGCCACTGCCTGTTTTTATATCAAGTACTATAGCATCCGCTCCAGAAGCTATTTTTTTACTCATTATGCTTCCTGCAATTAAAGACATATTATCAACAGTTGCAGTAACATCACGAAGTGCATATAGCTTTTTATCTGCTGGTGCCAAATCAGCGGTTTGACCACCTATAGCGATCTTAACTTCATTTACGTTTTGCATAAATTTTTCAATTGACATAGCAGTTGAGAAGCCCTCAAAAGATTCTAGCTTATCTATAGTTCCACCAGTATGCCCGAGTCCTCTTCCTGACATTTTAGCAACTGGTACTCCCGCCGCTGCAACAATAGGACCAAGTATTAGTGTAGTTGTATCACCTACGCCCCCGGTACTATGTTTATCAACCTTTATACCTTCAATAGCTGATAAATCAATGATTTCACCACTATGAACCATAGCCATTGTTAAATCTGCTGTTTCTCTCTTATTCATCTTTTGAAAATATATAGCCATAAGTAGTGCCGAAACTTGATAATCTGGTATAGTTCCATCTGTATATCCACCTACAAAAAAATTAATTTCTTCTGTAGTAAGTTCGCCTCCATTTCTTTTTTTCATTATTAAATCATACATTCTCATGATATTCACCACCTAATCATTCATTTAATTTTATTTGCATATCATCAAAATTGATTAACGTTTTAATCTTTATATCCTTTAACTATTGCAATAGAACTACTAGCTCCAATTCTACTAGCACCAGCTTCAATAACAGCTTTTGCATCTTCAGCGGTTCTTACTGCCCCGGAGGCCTTAACTCCCATGTCAGGTCCTACAGTTTGTCTCATTAACTTTATATCATGAACTGTTGCTCCACCAGTTGAGAACCCTGTTGAAGTTTTTACAAAGTTTGCGTTAGCCTCTTTAGCTATTTCACATACCTTAACTTTTTCCGCGTCAGTTAAAAGACAAGTTTCTATTATTACTTTAACTAATGCATTTCCTTTAGCTGCATCAACAACCGCTTTGATTTCTTCCCTTACTACATCATATTTATTTGATTTTATAGCGCCAACATTAACTACCATATCTATTTCCTCTGCACCATTTTCAATAGCCTGTTTTGCTTCAAATGCTTTTACTTCCTTGGTAGTCGCTCCCAATGGAAATCCCACAACGATACAAGTTTTTACGTTACTTCCTTTTAATTCTTTGCTTACTATTGATGTGTAATATGCATTAACACACACTGAAGCAAACCCGTATTCTTTAGCTTCAGCACAAATTTTTATAATATCTTCCTCACTTGCTTGTTGTTTTAATAGTGTATGGTCTATATATTGCTCTATTTTCATATTAATCTTCTCCTTTATATTTAAAAATTTATTTTTTCTTGATTTTTTCTATATACTTTTCTGATCCTTTTAAAAGAAGCTCTGGTAAAATAGTTAGCCTTTTAATCGAACTGGGCTCTTTGCTACTTAAATTATCTAATAACATTTTCATACCAATTCTTCCAAGTTCAATGGATGGCCCATTAATAAAACTAATATTCATCCCTATTATATTTAATACATCAATCTTATCAAAGCCTATAATAGCCATATCGCGCGGTATATTTATGTTTTCTTCATGAAAAGCTTTCATACATCCTAAAATAGTGGTATTGCTGCTTACAAAAATAGCAGTAGGCCTATTATTCATTTTTAATATTTCTTTTGTTATTTTATAAGCAGTTTGGTGTGTATAATCACCATAAAAGATATATTCATTTTCTATAGGTATATTATTAGCTACTAAGGCTTTCTGATATCCTTGCAATCTTTCTTTTGCTGGCCTAGACTTCATGTCTCCTGTAATTATAGCTATTTTTCTGTGACCTGCTTGTATTAAAGCATCTGTTCCATCATAAGCACCCTTTATATGATCAATAAAGACTCCACTAAAGTCAAGATATTCAACATGCCCATCAATTAAAATTATTGGGATTCCTAAGTTTTTAAGAGCATTTAAGTTTTCACCATTATCCGATTTTTTGTAGAAGGTTGGAGTTATAATAAGTCCCTGAATTCTTTGCTGCTTAAGCACATTAATAGCCTTTAATTCTTTATCTTTATCCTCATCAGTAACACAAAGAATTATGTTTAAGTTATGCTCATCAGCAATTTCAGTAATACCCTTAATGATTTCCCCAAAAAAAAGGTTGTTTATATCGGGGATTATAACACCAATAGTATTAGTTTTACTTGTGGATAGACTTCTAGCTATAGCACTAGGCGTATAATTCAGCTCTTTTATTACCTTTACAATTTTTTCTCTAGTTTCATCTTTTACATAACCTGAATTGTTTAAAACTCTTGATACTGTTGCATGGGAGACTCCAACCTTTACAGCAATATCATTTATTGTCACTGTCATTTCAATCCTCCTCATTGGGAAAACGCTTACAGAATTCTAAATAGCTACTGACAAAGTTTAATTTATAATCCATATATGAATACTAAGACTAATTTTATAAAATATGTTACCGCTTTCATATATAGTATACTGCAAGGTTATGTAAATTTCAATAGGATTTATTCGGATTTCTTATGAATTTTAATTTAAATATATACTTATATTTTTTTATGATACACTTGACCTATTAAAATAATAATGCTATAATGAACACAGTTCATAAAAGAGGTGATAATATGCCAAAAATTATTGAAAACTTAAGAGAAACTATAATATTAGAGGCTAAAAAAATTCTATTAACTCAAGGTTTTAAAGATTTAAACATAAGAGAAATGGCAAAAATTTGTAATATTGGCACTGGTACTTTTTATAATTACTTTTCCACTAAAGAAGATCTCGTAGCTGAAATTTTTAGGGAAGATTGGAAAAAAGTATCTAATCTAGTAGATGAGCTGAAATACACTAAGGAGCCTTGCAAAGAAAAAATCCGAAAAATATATTTATCAATTGGATTGTTTGTAAATAGCTACATACCTATTTTTTATGAAATGGCTATGCTTAGTGGAAATGATTATAGATGTAGAGAAGCTAATAGGTATGATGTTCTATATACTAAAATAGGTGAACTGTTAGATATTGAAAAATCTAAGGGTAATGTAATCTCAACGCTCTCTTCTTATAAACTGGCAGAACTTATTATTTCTAACTTAATGTATATTAACAAAAATAACTTTATAAGTTTTGATGAGCTATATGATAATTTGAAAATTTAATAGTAATTTTTTATCTTATATTAGAAATTAGTATAAGATATTCTTTTAAAACTATATGAACATAGTTCATATAGTGGTTACAAGTTTAATAACTATATTCTTGTAATACAAAATATATAAAAAAATGGAGGATGTAAATATGTTAATTTATGCAATTATTTTTATAACCTTAGCTCTTGTATTTTATACAATTGGTGTTTGGAGTGAAAAACTTCAAGGAACACTTAAACCTTGGCATTTAGGTTTATTCCTACTGGGCCTCGTATGTGATACAACTGGGACACTCCTTATGGAAAGTATAGCAAGCAGTTCATCTAATGTAGTCTCAGGCTTTAATTTACATGGAATTACTGGTGTTATTGCTATAGCTCTAATGCTCATTCATGCTATATGGGCAGCAGTGGTTCTTATTAAGAAAGATAAAACTATGATAGCCAAATTCCATAAATTCAGTATAGTAGTTTGGGTTATTTGGTTGATTCCCTTTATCTCTGGAGCTATAGCTCATATGAAATAATAAAAATTTAATCTTTGTTTATTTAAATTGTTTAATTACTTATAATGGTTATAAGTAATATTCTTTCAGTGCTACACTTTAACAAATTCCATATTTTAGTTTTTTATCATTTATTAATAAAATCAGAATAGGAGTGTGAGCTCATGAGACTCCACAGGCTTTTAGGAATTATTATGTTGCTTAATTCACGAGGAATAATGAAAGCTGGTAACTTAGCTAAAATACTCGAAACCTCAGAAAGGACCATATACAGAGATATTGATATATTGTGTGAATCTGGTATTGCTATTATGTCAATTCCAGGGCCACATGGAGGTTATTCCTTTATGGAGAATCATAAAGTCAATTCAAATGTCTTGGAGAGCGGAGATGTTGTTAACTTATTGCTTTCAAGTATGGGTATCCAACCAGAAAAAAACACTGAAATGTCACAACAACTAAAAATTGCCGTCATAAAGCTTGAAAATAGTGTATCAAAAGAACATAAAGAAGAAATTATTAAAGCTAAGGAAAAATTTTTTATTGATTCAAACCCTTGGTGGGGCAAGAAAACACAAAATCAGAATGTAGATATAATTAAAAAATCAGTACTTAACTTAAAGAAGTTAAAAGTTCACTATAAAAAATATGATGGAAAAGTATCTGAAAGGATTATAAGGCCTTATGGTGCGGTGGTAAAAAATTCTGAATGGTATCTGATAGCTTATTGTGAATTAAAAAGCGAAATTAGGGTTTTTAAGTGCAGCAGAATTGAAACTATTGAAGTGCTAGATGAAAGTTTCAACATGGCTGAAAACTTCTCCCTTGAAGACTTTTGGGAAAATAGTAAACATCAATTTGTGAGACAAGTATCCCTAAAGGTAGATCATAATTCATATCCTGTTAAAATTAAATTTTCTAAGGAAAAGGAAACAACCCTTGAAGGCTTTTATGTACTCTCTTTCATGAAAGTGGAAGAGAATTGGGTTTATGATATAGATATGATAAGTTTTCAAACAGCCCATAACGTAATCTTTCCTTTAAGTGATCGGATTGAAGTTTTACAACCTGTAGAACTTAGAGATTATATTATTAAAAAAGCAAAAAAAATTTTAAATTTATATAAAATCAAATAAATTCCTGACATACTGTTGGCAAGGATTACTTGATATAATTAAAATATCAAATAAGTGGAAGGAGCTAATAATTATGGAAGAAAAAATAGTAAGCATCGAAGAATTTAAGGCTGTAGGTATACCTTACTTCGGAAACAATACTAATGGAGAAATTCCTAACCTTTGGGAGGCATTTAACAACCGCTACATGAGTATACATCAAAAAAGTAAGCCTATGCTGTGCTATGGTATATGTGATGGCGAAATGGATTCAGAAGGTAGATTTCACTACATTGCTTGTGCAAAAGTTGACAGCTTTGAGGGTGTACCAGAAGGTATGGAAACAAAGGTAGTCTCAAAGGGTAGGTACATTGTCTATACTTATAGAGGTGCTATAAAAGATTTGGGTGAATTTTACAATGATATATTTGCCAAGTTCATTCCGACCTCAGGGTATGAAATAGATTATAGACATCAACTAGAATTATACGACGAGAGATTTATGAGCAATGGAGAATTTGACATATATGTTCCTATTAAATGACACTTTTATAACTAATATAACTAGTACTTAAGTGCTACTTTCTATTTAAAATCAGTTTAAAAATAATATAAACCTCCAGTTATTTTTACCTCCTCTTAGGTCGTATCAATAACTGGAGGTTTATGTATTCTATTTTATTTTGGATTTTTAGACTTAGATGAACTATCAGACACAATAAATAATGACCTTAAAAATGCAAGTGGATTAACTTATAAATTTAAATGCAATAACTTGCTTGGACCAATTAGATAAACAAGTCGATTATCTCTTAAAATCAAAGACTGCTAAATTACCTGTAGCTGAATTTATAGAAAGAACATTCAGAGCTAGCTGTTAAGGCAAATGAAGGATATTTAAGCTATGGAGCAACAAGGGAAACTATAAAAATTATCAATAATTTCTAACAATAGAGTAGCTTCGCACTAAACAAAACCAGTATAATGAAAATTTATACTGGTTTTGTTAACAACCAGAGGACTTACTGCTATACAGTAAGTCCTCTTTTATAAGTATTTATTAGAACCATTGACTATATTAATACTATTTATGGTAGCTTATTACCTGCCGCCCTATATATCTCATACCATTCCTGTCTTGTTAGTTCAACCTGTGAAGCCTTACAAATATCAACTAAACGATTTTGATTTGTTGTGCCAACTAATGGCTGAATTTTAGCAGGATGCCTTAGAATCCATGCAATTGCAATGGCAGTATTTGTTACACCTTTAGTGGCTGCAATTTCATTTATTTTTTTGTTTAACTCAGGGAATTTATCGTTATCCAAAAATACTCCTTCAAAAAAACCATACTGGAAGGGAGACCATGCCTGCACGGCAATGTCCTTCAAGCGGCAGTACTCTAGAATTGATCCATCCCTATCAATGGAGGGATCAATTTGCATATTTACATTAAGCCCCGAATCAATCATGCCAGTATTTGTTATACTTAGCTGCAACTGATTTATAATGATTTTGTGATTTAAATATTTATTCAGTAGTTCAATTTGCATAGGATTTTGATTACATACTCCAAAATATTTTACTTTTCCACTACTATGGAGCTTTGAAAAAGCTTCTGCAACCTCTTCTGGTTCCATAAGCGTATCTGGGCGATGAAGTAACATAATATCTATATAGTCCGTATTCAAACGTTTCAAACTACCCTCTACAGAATTTAATATGTGCTCCTTAGAGAAATCAAAATATCCATCTCTTATGCCACATTTCGTCTGGATTATAATTTTTTCTCGAATGCTTGGATTCATACCTAAAGCATCTGCAAATACTTCTTCAGATTTACCTTTGCCATAAATATCAGCATGATCAAAAAAGTTGATTCCCTCTTCTATTGCAGTACTTATAAGTGCAGATGCTTCACTCTTAGAAAGACTATTTATTCTCATGCATCCAAGCCCAATTTCAGATACACCTATTTTCCCATTAGCAATATTTATTTTTTTCATAATTTACACCTTCCTATTAATCAGTATTTTAATATCCTTTATCTTTAAGTTCTGATACAACTTCTACATATTTTTCTATTACATCGAATCCTTTATAATCTTCTCTTCTTAAATCTATAATATCTCCATGAGAGATTCCACGACTATGATTATTTCGAAGCACGCCTTTAAATTCTCCCCATTTAGCTGAATTAATAGATACTAAACCATCATTTTCACCCTCTGTTAGCTTCACTAAAATATAAGGAATAGTCACTACATAATCACTAAACATATTCTTTACTACGGTTGCATAACTTTGATAATACACTCCATCTACATTTTTTACTTCTTCATTAAATTTTTTACTATGATAAGTTGAAAATTGTCTACTTGCAGTATAAAAGTCAGGATTTTTATCACCCAAGACCCTATAGTATTTATCAAATAACCTTGCAATACCCTTATAAAGCTTATCAGGAATATTACTAACAACGTCCACGAACTTACATCCTCTATGAGGTGATGACACCATTGTTAGTGAAGCAACATAGTCGCCCATTTCAAACTTGCTAACCATATAACGTGCATCGAGTCCTCCTTTTGAATGTGCAATAATATTTACCTTTTTACATCCTGTTAATTTAACAATATCAAGAATTTTATTTTTTATATCCTGTGCATTATACTCTACTGTTCCCCAAGCTTCTTGATTCCCGTAATAAACTGTTGCTCCATTACGAATCAATTCCTTAGGTATTCTTCCCCAATAATTAATGTATTTTAAATCTCTAAATCCAACGCCATGAACTAATACAAGAGGATATTTTGTTTTACATACATTTGAATCAACACGTGCTTCATTATTGATTACCTTATAACACTCATGATCATATTCTATTTTTGCAATATGACAAGCATACAGCATTATAAAAATATTTATAATGGGAATAAAAACCATAAGAGCTACAATATATCTTTTAATTATACTTAACCTTCTTGAAGTACATAAGATTCGCAGCATTCCATTTGTAATTAAAGTAATAGTAATCAATTGCATAACAATAATGTCTATTATAGCGATATGCTTAGGAATGAACAGGTTCTGCATTGCCTTAAACCCAATTATATATATTAAGATTTGAATAAATACTATATATAGTCCATAGAGTACAAGACGTTTTCCACCTATCATTACCTTTAATCTAATATTAACAATTTGCTTCTTAGTATATGGAGCTATATTTACTTTTAACAAAACATAAAAAGTGAAAAGAATTATTTGAATTAGAATTAACCATTTGCAATTAACTTTATCTTGTCCAAATTTAGTGCGTTCACTAAAAAAATACCCTAACAAAGCAATATGTGGGGCAAAAATAAAATATATACTCATGAAACTTTTATTTTGTAAATGCACTTTGTTACTAATATCTAATAATATGAAGGTAATAATTAGTATTGATATGACAAAGGTTATTATATAGGCTATCATTTAAATCCATCCTTTATTTCTCAACCTCATTAATTAAATTAACGCTTTCTTAAACAACCTTATTATACCACATTTTGTCATTAAGCCAAGCGTACTTTAATGAAAGCCTACGTCATATATGTTACATTTTAACGTACCAAATATAACGTAGAACTTTTGTAAAGGTTATTAAACGTCTAGTATTTTATTATCTATTTCCTTTGTAATTCTTGAAATAAAGTCGTCAAGTTTGCAGCTTCCTTCATCGCCATTCTTCCTACTTCTAAGAGATATATTTGCTGAGCTTTGTTCTTTTTCACCTATGATGATAATGTATGGTAATCTTTCGCTTCGAGCTTCTCTAATTTTATATCCTATTTTTTCTGCTCTGAAATCTTTGCTAACCCTGATATTATTTTCTTCCAATTTATTTACTACAGTTTCTGCATAATCATTATACTGTTCTGATATAGGTAGTACTTTAACTTGAACAGGTGATAGCCATGTTGGGAACTTTCCTTCAAAATGTTCTATCAAAATGCCAATAAATCTTTCTATACTACCAAAAATTACTCTGTGTATAACAATTGGTCTGTGTTTTTCTCCATCACTTCCAATATAGTGCAAGTCGAATCTTTGAGGAAGCTGTAAATCTAGTTGTATAGTTCCGCATTGCCATGTCCTTCCTATACTATCTTCTAAGTGAAAGTCTATTTTAGGTCCGTAGAATGCTCCATCTCCTTCATTTATCTTAAATTTCATATTCATTTCCTCGAGAGCCCCTTGAAGTGAACTTTCTGCTAATTGCCACTCTTCGTCACTTCCCATAGAATTTTCAGGTCTTGTTGAAAGTTCTACACTATATTTAAATCCGAATCTTCCATAAACCTCATTTATAAGTCCAACTACACCTTTTATTTCATCCTTTATCTGTTCCGGTAACATGAATATGTGAGCATCATCCTGAGTAAAGGCTCTAACTCTCATAAGTCCGTGTAAAGCTCCAGATAGTTCATGTCTATGCACAATTCCTAATTCTCCGGCTCTTATTGGTAAATCTTTGTAGGAGTGAGTTTCTAATTTATATACAAGCATTCCACCTGGACAGTTCATTGGTTTTATTGCGAATTCTTCTTTATCTATATTGACTGTATACATATTTTCTTTAAAGTGAGACCAATGCCCAGATGTTTCCCAAAGTTCTTTGTTTAATATCATAGGAGTTTCTATCTCAACATAACCAGCTTTTTTATGAAGTTCTCTCCAGTACTCAATTAACTTATTTTTTAATACTACACCCTTAGGGAGAAAGAATGGAAAACCTGGTCCTTCATCCATTAAAGCAAATAATTTTAGCTCTTTGCCCAGTTTTCTATGATCACGTTTTTTCGCTTCTTCTAGCATATTTAAATATTCATCAAGTTCGCTCTTCTTAGGAAAGGCTGTTCCGTATATTCTTTGAAGCATTTTGTTTTTTTCACTGCCTCTCCAGTAAGCCCCAGCAACTGATAACAATTTAATAGCCTTTACCTTTGAAGTTGATAATACATGAGGGCCCGCGCAGAGGTCTATAAAATCTCCTTGTTTAAAAAAAGTTAATTCTTCTTCCTCTGGCAAATCATTAATAAGTTCTATCTTATAGATTTCTCCCTTATCCTCCATAATCTTTAGTGCTTCTTCTCTAGAAACAACGGATCTCTCGAGTCTTAAGTCTTCTTTAACTATTTTTCTCATTTCTTCTTCAATTTTTTCCAGTGTATCCATAGTAAAGGATTCTTCCACATCAAAGTCGTAATAAAATCCATTATCTATTGCAGGACCTATAGCTAATTTAGCCTCTGGATATAATCTCTTTACTGCTTGCGCAAGTATGTGAGACGCGGTATGTCTAAGTGCCCTTTTTCCTTCTTCTTCATTAGAATCCATTACACTACCATCTTTTAATACAATCTTTAACATAAATATTCCTCCTTCAAAAAATAAAATACCCGTCCCAAAATAAGGGACGAGTTATATCGCGCTTCCACCCAAATTACAGAAGGCATAGATTAAAATCACTTCTGTCACTAAATACCACTAACGCCGGTTTGCGGAATTACCTACTTAAGTTCAGTAATCAACTCAGAGGTGGTTTTCAATAACACTTGCTTAAGAAACCTTTCAGCCGGTGAGTTTCTCTCTCTGTTAACAGTAAATTATCTACTTTTCCTCTTCATAGTTTTTAATTTAAAGTAATTGTATTCCAAAATATGTTTGTTGTCAATGTAATTTTTTTAAGGAATGATTATTTGATTTTTAAACTTTTTACCTACTAAATTAACAATGGCTTTTAATATATTCCCAAATCCTCTTTTAAATAAATTAATATGCACTTCATAAAAATAATTCGTATTAAGCCAACCTCTTTCCTTCCAAAAATCATAGTCTGCTTGTGAAGTAAAAGTTTTACTTCTTAAACAGTTGAACATAAAAATATCATAAAAAGTAGGAGTATGTGCTGTATTATCAGTTATAATTTGTATAAAACTTTCTGCAAACCTTTCAATCTTTTCAGTGTTTGTTGTATGGTAGCTTTTATCATATCCCCATGCTATATTTTCGTTTTTGTTTTCAAAAAACATAGGTGAGATAATATTAATTGCTCCTACTAGGTTTTAATGTCAAATTTATTTTCAATTTAATTAAGATCTATATCGTTGCCTTAGCTATAAATTCTCCTTGATACTACCAGTCATCCCTCTGGGGAAAAACTATGTTTTAAAAACATTATGACTCTTAACCCTTACAAGCCATTCATTAGCTAATAAATTTAAGATTTCTGACTGTTCTATCTGCAAACTATGTCCCGCTTTATCAATTACAGCGAAAGTCGCTCTAGGGTAGTTTTCCAGTATATCCCACGTATCCTTATAACCAACACAATTGTCTTGCTTTCCGAGCAATAAAAGAGCAGGTTTATCAAATTTATTATCTAACTTATCTACATCAAAAGAGAAAGCATAGCAATTTTGTTGAAGACTCTGTAAAAATTTACTGTCTGCAATTTTAACACCAGCCATTATTTCATTTTCATATCTTTCATAGATTTTTTCATTTTGAACCACTGCTCCAGAATTAAAATCTTCAGCCTCTTCTGATGTCAACTTAGATAATAGCTCATTATCTTTTACTAAAACAACATGAGCTGGAACATTTCGTTTGTTATATTCTGCTATTATAACTGGACAAATTAATAAGACACCATCTACTCTATCTGCCATTTTGTGAATTACTCCTCTTGACAAATATCCACCATATGACTCACCCACAAGTAAAAAATTCTCATTTGGAATAATCTTATCAATAAAATCAATTACAATATCAAGCATATTATCAGAGCTATTAACCCATTCTGCACTCTCTGATTTGCCCATACCTGGCAAGTCCATATATATCCTTTTATAACCCTCTTTATCACTAAGTACAGGCTCCATACAGCCAGTCATTACTCTGTGGTCTACATAATAACCATGCAACATAATAATTGGTTTTCCTTCACCTATTATTTCATAATTTATAGATATATCTTTTATCTTACATTCCATTTTTTTCTCCTTTCGCTAAACACTATTTTTTACCATTTTAACCTTATTTAATCATAATGGATATTAACAAATTTTACAATTGTAAATAGTACATTAGTATGTAAATCACTTACATTCCACTTTATCTTTATCTGAGTTACTAACTACTAATTAACCTGTTTTTCTACGTTTAATTCTTTGACGCTTTTTTTCTTATAAACAAACAATAATATATAAGCACAAACACACATACCCACACAAGTCATAAATGCTGATGAGGTAGAAATATCGGCAGTCTTTCCAATAATCACGTTGACCCCTGCACCAGTTAAATCACCAAACATAGTAAATACTGATAAAAGAGTTGCCCTATCAATAGTAGTTATACTTTTATTTTCAATATCTAAAACTATAGGATAAATTATAGCTGCACTACCACATATAAGAATTATTGATAGTATAGTTAATGTAGCATTAGATGTAAATACAAGTGTTATACAACATATAGTTATAATGCTATATAAAATTTGAATGCTTCTATTTTTCCCTAGTTTATCACTAAATTTATAAGCTTTAATTGAGCTTAATCGAACTATTTGCATAACAACTGCCAATATTCCAAAATATTTAATATTTATTCCCGAGCGTACATATTGTGATTGATTTAAAAATACACCTACTACTTGAACTACTTCATTTATTAATGCAAATGAGATTACCAATATTATAATACTTTTGTTTTTAAACGCTGTTAGTAAACTTTGTTTAAACTTAGGCTTTTCTTCCTGTTTCACATTAACCTCTTTTATAAATAAAGTTAATACTGCTGCCGCTGCATAAGGTATAATAGTCCAAAATGCAGTACTATCCATAGACTTTTTTATGAGTATTGAAAACATAATTGAAGCTATTAAATAACCACCAGTTGAAAATGCATTATATCTACCAAATACTTTTTCACTTTCCTCTTGCTTTACAGATGAATATAGTAGCGCGATGTCACAACCTGAGATTCCTGCTAAAGATACTGATAATAACACTCGTTCTAAAAAGAACATTCCAAAGAAATTCGCCTTATAAAAAACTATTTTAGATATGAAAAATATAAAATTCGATATAACAAGCGTTTTTTTGTATCCAAATTTATCTGCAAACCATCCCCATGGAATTTCAAAAATAATCATTAAAATCCATGATATAGACTCTATTAAAAACATATTAGACAAAGATAAGTTTCTATTTTGCCTATACAACGTAGCAATAGGTCCATAAAAAACAAATCCCTGTAGGAATACAATAATATACATTAAATAGACATTGACCTTTCTATTCACTTTAATACACCTCCAAAGTTGCACAACAAAAAAACCTTGTTTTAAAGGTTAATTTTGAAATATCTTGTAACTTTATTGTGTATTAAATTGGTCTATACATTTGCCTCTCTCCTTAAAAAATGTGCACTAATATGAATGAAATGTTGATAAAGTGGGGTTTTGAAACTGTAGTTGTGGATAACTTTGAAAACATAGCTGCCGAGGTTGCTCGTAAAATCCTGATTTATATAAATCATTTTATTTTGGCCAGTCCTACTAAAATAATTGTACACTATTTGTAATTTCAAAATAGACTTTTCAAAATAAAAAGTAGCCTATGATTTTACTCAGGCTACTTCAACTATAAAGTTTAGCTCATCAATTTGAAACACATTTATTGTTCTACTATACTTTCCAAATTCTTTTTGTAGTAATTCAATGTTTGAATAATACTCATCATCAATTTCATCAACTTGTTTTTTTGTGAGACTTTTCATGATTTTTTTCTTCTGATTTTCATTTTTAAACATAAGATCGCCAATTATTATCTTTCCGTGATTCTTTAAAATCCTTAACATTTCCTTAATGGCAACGCATTTTTCCTCGTCATTTAAGTGATGGAGTGCATATGTAGATACAATAATATCAAAAGTATTATTTTCAAAGGGTATCTTTAAAAATTCTCCCAATCTCAGTTTTAGCTTTGGAAATTTTTCTTTTGCCACATTCAGCATTTCCCTGGATTGATCAAGTCCTGTTATATGAAATCCTTGTGATAAGAATCGATTTGCAAGATTACCAGTACCCACACCTATTTCTAATATTTCTACTTCTTTATCTATATTTCCCGTTGCTTTTTTAAAAACCGTATCTAAAATTACTTCATAGTTTTTATAAATTTTCAAACTACCTATGTCTATTTTTACGTCATTATCATAGTTTTTTGCCCATCCATCAAAATTCCATTTATCCTTCCAGTTTTCTTTTATTTTATATATCTCATTCATCTTTTTAACGGATTCAATAATACTCATATGATATTTTTCATCATTGGCCTCATAGATTGTATCCATTATTTCTTCCAGAGAATTTTGAATCAGTTTGACTCTATGAACTTCATTGTTTATGATTTCCCACTGCTTATAAAAGTGATTTAATACATTGTTCTTATAATCATTCTTCAATATATCTTCAATATCCTCTATGGGTATATTTAATATTCTATACATAAGAATGGTCTGTAATTTTACTAAGTCCTTTTCTGTATAATAGCGATAATTATTTTCCTCATCCCGTGCAGCTGTAATTAGCCCCTTTTTTTCATAAAATCGAATCTTATTAGTTGTTATATTAAACAATTCTGATACTTCCTTAATACTATACTTTATTTTCATTGCCCCACCTCATATAAATCTATTTTTTAGAGTTCAAAACTTAAATTTATTCTCTAACTTATTTATAGTATAGACCTTCACCTAAGACGAAGGTCAAGTGGTTAAATAAAATTTTTAATTATCCTTTAGTTACTTTGTACATTAATTACTTCCTGCTAAGTATCCTGTAGAAAATGCCATTTGAAGATTGTATCCACCTGTCTCAGCATCAATATCTATAACTTCTCCTGCAAAATAAAGATTTTTTATAAGCTTTGATTCCATAGTTGAAGCATTTATTTCTTTGACCTTAACGCCACCTGAAGTTACTTGTGCTGCTTTAATTGATAGTGTTTCTCTAGCTGTTAACTTCATTTCTTTCACATAATTAATTATTTTATTCTCGTCTGATCTCTTTAAATCGCTAACCTTAACCTCTGTTAGCCCTAACAGATTAAAGATTTCCTTTAAGAAGTTTTGTGGAACAATTCCTTTTAAATTATTAAGTACGGTTTTATTTGGATTGACCCTCATAATCTCTGATATTTCATCCTTAGATTTCTCTCTTAAAAAGTCTAAGGTAACTTCTACTTCTCCCTCTGCCAAAGCTTTATTTATATAAGATGATAGCTTTAATACAGCTGGCCCTGATATTCCAAAATGAGTAAATATCATATCCCCAAACTTTTCTATACTCTTCTTTTTAATCTTAGCTGAGATTACAACATCCCTCATTGAAACTCCTTGTAAGCTCTTAACAAACTCTTCCTTTATAACTAAAGGTATTAAGGCTGCATATAAAGGGGTTATAGTGTGTCCCTGGTTACTTAACACTTCAAACATAGAACCATCTGAACCAGAGCCTGGGTAGCTCTTTCCTCCTGTTGTAATAATTACTCTTTCTCCTAGAATACGCTTGCCATCATCAGTTACCACACCTTTAATCTCTCCATCTTCGACTATTAACTGTTGAACTTTACTGTTATACATAATCTTTACGTTACTTCTTTCCAAATCCTGCTTCAATATTTCAATAACTTCATCAGCCCTATCACTTTTAGTATATATTTTTTGGTCAAGTTCCTCCTTATATTCTAATCCATTTGTCCTGAAATATTCTAAAAGTTGATGGTTTGAAAATGTATAAAGAGCACTATATAGGAATTTTTTATTACTTACTATCTTATCAAAGAATTCCTCTATATCTCTATTATTTGTAATATTGCATCTGCCGCCACCTGTAAGTTTTAGCTTGGTACCAATTTCTTTATTTCTTTCTATTAATATAACTTCATTATTCTTTGCTGCACTAAGCGCTGCCATAATACCCGCGGGTCCTCCGCCAACAACAATAACTTTTAACATGAATACACCTCACTAAGTTTCATTTGCCTTATTTTTTATTAAATTAAGTGACCCTAACTTTTATTTAGTAACCATAGTACTAATTTTCAAGTATATATAAATAACCTTTTTTTATTTGCTTAGGTATATCACCCCTAAATCCTCCATAAAACTAAATCACCCATCCGACCAATAATAGTACTTTAAACCCTTAAATTCATATCATAAATTTTATCCAATAGACCTAAAACAAAATAAATGTTCTAACCCACTTTTTTCAAATTAACTTTTCAAACTAAAATAATTATATCATAAGGGTAGCTTTCTTGATAAATAATTAATTTTAGATACAAAGATTGGAGGTAGAAAAGAATGACAAAGGGAGATAGAAGAGAAATCACAGTGAAAGGACTTTTCCTAGGGCTGATATTATTTGTTAGTACGCTTATTGATTTGCTAATCAATAAGGATATGCAGCATTTGCAAATTGTTGGGACTTTCCTTTTTCCAATCATCGTTGGTTATTGTCTGCTAGGTATGTTCATCAGGTGGATGATGTATCGAAGCACTCTTAGAAAAAAAGGATCCCATCTGTTTTCAGGTCCTGCCATTGTCTACTGGATAATGACCCTTAGTGCAATTTTTACGGCTGGTGCTTATGGGATTCCTCAGGTCATTCGATATATAGTCGTGGCAAACATAGCAACATTGCTATTGGTCTGGATCCTGGACTGTCTATATTTGAAGAACATTTCTAAGGAATTGAATTCTGGTTTGGAATACTATAGCAGGACTCTAGTGGAAGACCTGCCATCGAGACCTCAGACGGAGGATATGTTTATGGAGGAAATCGATAATTATTGTAAAAAGAATCACCTTTCTTTGGAAATCATGGAGTATGGAATTCCAGCTAAAATAAAAATGAGCAATACCCTATATATTGTGAAGTTGGGAGAATACTATAATCTGATGGGAAGCATCGTATACACACTGGAATTTCATAACGTAGTTTCCAAAGTAGGTAATAATTCAAATTAAGGGGATATGATGATTAAGGGAATAATGAATAAAGTTAAAAAGTATTTTCTAACATCGAAATCCTATGTAATTGATCTGAAGGATTGTATTACAATACCTTCCAGTAAAAAAATTGAGGACACTGTTCAAAACTGGGCAAACAAAATCAAAAGGATATCACATTTATAAGTACCCTATAGATTGAATAATATAAATAATCCAATCTATAGGGCATTTCTGTTGAAAAATTAATTACGATTTAGGGTGCTAGCGTCTCTATAGAAGCCAATCATATCAACGTTTCTAAAGAAAGTCTACGGCATTTGTGATACGTTTCACCGTACCAAGTATAACGTAGACTTTTTTTTAGTTTTACTAGAAATAAACAATGAGTTCAATGTTTTCAGTCTTAGGTGTGTTGCCTGTTCCCGAAAATGCATTTACTAATTAACCAACATTATTTGTATATATTTATATTACACTTGTGCAAACAATACCACATAATTCTTCCCGTAATGCTTAGAGCATTTCGGGCAAGTAGTATAAAATGAATATATTGTCTTAGTCTCTTTTCCCTGACTTTTTACGTAGGCATTCATTTCTTTCATCCAGTTTGGAATCTCTTTGAACCCGCCTTCAAAGACTTTAGTTAAAAAGTTTCCAGACAATTTTGTGATCTCCATGCCTTTAACCTCTTTTGTCACAAGAAAATAATGATCACAACGCCATGGAGATACATCATGAGATAGTATCAGATATCTATCTGGGACTTCCGCTTGAGCTTTATTAATAATACTCATTACGCTACTCATTACCTTACCCATGTTCAATGGCATATAAAAAAACTTCTGGTTTTTGCTTTTGCAAAAATTAAATTGTCAAATTGGAACACCTTCTCATTCCATGCTTCCGGATTAAACTTAGGGCAACATCCTGTTTCAGACATGTCCATATTCATTTTAGGTAGTTCATTCATTTAAAATCATCTCCTTCATTTTATTGCCACATACTAATTATTAACATAACATGCAATCATTTACTTATATTATAATAGACCGTAGATAATTTATCAAATCAATAAAAAGCCTACGTTACTTGTGGTATGGTTCACCACTTATTATTCTAAACCCCCTATAAACCTGTTCTAGTAGCATCACTCTAAATAATTGATGTGGAAAAGTCATTTTAGAAAAGCATAATTTGTAATTGGCCCTTTCTAAAACAGCATTAGATAACCCTAATGAACCCCCAATTACAAACGCTAAATTACTTTCACCCTTAACACCTAAATCCATTATATAATTTGACAACTCCTCTGAGGATAACATCTTCCCCTTAAGCTCTAGAGCAATTACAAACATATTATCCTTAATGCTCTTAAGTATTGCATCCCCTTCTTTTTCTTTTATTATAATCTCTTCTTTTTCAGAGGCATTATCAGGAGTTTTCTCATCACCTAATTCAACAATGCTCAGCTTGCAGTATCTAGACAGTCTTTTTGTATATTCATCTATAGCACTTTTTAAATATTTTTCTTTTATTTTCCCTACACAAATAATAGTTATGTTCATAGTAAGTCTCCTTAATTTCAATTATATTGTGATTATCATACATATAATATACCATTTATACATTAAAAACAAATAACATGGAGCAAGCCCATGTTATAAACATTTTTTAGCAATACTATATACTCAAATCTCTTTTATCGTAAAACACATACGTGATATACAGCATTGATGAAATAATTATAATTGATAGTATTACAAAACTCCATTGAAAGCCACCGCCAAACATTAAATTTTTAGCTTCATAATATTTAAATGGTGTAAGGTATTTAAGATTATCAATTTTACCGTTTAAGTCAATTGCCATAGATAGTATATACGTAATTAAAAGCACCCCTGTAGATATAGATGTAGCAGTCTTTGAATTTTTGCTTACAGCAGCTATTGCTGTGCCAATAAGCATAAACATAAGTTGCAAAATAAACATTCCACACATTAAAATTACTATATCGGAACTTACGGCTTCCCCTTTACTATATTTCCCTACTACAATGATTGAAGATACCAAAGTTATAATATTAAATATTATAATATTTGTTAAGGCTGCCAATAGTTTTGATGTTATAATTTTATTTCTTGAAATAGGTTTTGAAAGTAGAAACTCTGCGGTCTTATCTCGTTCTTCCTTTGAAATTATATCAGCTCCAAGCATAGCAGCATGTATCGTTGCCATAAGCAATAAGTATAAAAATAGCATTCCAAAATAACCACTGGCCTTTGACAAATCAAATTTACCTATACCAAAAATTGCCAACATAGATTTTGGCATTTGTGCAAATATATCATTCATAGATTGACCTGTGGATGTTAATGCAACATATTTCCCCATACCAGCAACAACCATAAATATAATACCAAAAGCCCATATAATAAGACCTTTTCTATGAGCCTTCATCTCTACAATAAATACATTCATAAATTTGCCTCCTTGCATTCCTTATTATTCCTTGAATAACTATAAACTGTTAAACAGCATGAACATCCTTTTTAGAATAAATAATATAGCTGGCAGTAATTGCTGCAATAATAAACCCTATTTCTATTATAATAAATGAGAATTCATAACTGGCATTTTTTAAAATGTAATTTGTATCAAAATACTTAAAGGGAGTAATATAACGCATAGCATCATCTCCTGTAGTAGCTGCAAACATACCAATAATAAAAAATGTAAATACAGTGCCTAGGGAAATAGGTAGCACCGATTTAATCTTAGGCATCACAACAGAAATTATAATCCCTAAAGCAAGAAACATAAGCTGAACGAAAAACAATGTAATAGAAATCATAAAAAATATTTTGTAACTATATTCTTCTGTTTTTACAAAGGACGCCATAGTGCTAGCAACAGCCAAGTATACTATATTCGTAATTACAAGACAGGTTAATGCGGCCAATAGCTTTAATGTCATAATCTTTGTACGAGTAACAGGCTTAGTTAAGAGGAAATCTGCTGTTTTCTCGCGAACCTCCTTTGATACAATGGAGGTTCCTAGATTCATAGCTTGAATGGCACCACAGAGTGTTGTATATAAGAACATATAGGAGTAAAATCCTAGAATAGAGGATATACTGTCTATAGAGAGCCCCAATGCTTTTCTTATGGGCTCTGGGAATCCTTTCAATATTTCTTTGAACGCCACAGCTTCCTTTGAAAAAGTAGGAAACATTGATAAAAAGAGAATAACAAGTGTAATTAAAGAACAAGTCCATACAATAGTGGATTTTCTATATGCCTTAAGTTCGTGTAGGAACATATTCATAGCTCTTAGTCCTCCTTTTCATAGTAATGCATAAAGATTTCTTCAAGGTCCGGCTCTTCAATCCAAAGATTAGTTATTTGTATTTCTGAAATCTTTTTCATAATAAAATTAATATTACCTCTAAATAAAAAGCTTATTATGTTACCATTTATATCTAAAGCGCTAACACCACTTACCTTAAAGTAATTATCATCTATTTTTGCTTTTACTTCAATTTTGAATTTTTTGTGGTTACTTTCTTGTAGCGTACTAATCTTTTCAACCTTTATGATTTTCCCTTCTTTAATAATCGCAACGCGATTACATAACCTTTGAACCTCACTTAAAATATGAGAAGAAAGTAAAATTGTTGCACCCTTCTTATTTTCTTGTTCCAGCAAATCAAAGAATTTTTGTTGCATAAGAGGGTCAAGTCCACTAGTAGGCTCATCAAGTATAATAAGTTTAGGTGCGTGAAGAAGTCCTTGAACAATACCAACTTTCTTTTTATTACCATAGGATAAATCATCAATTTTCTTATTAAGGTCAAGATCCATTATCTCAGCTAGTTCAATAATTCTCTTACTACAATCTTTCTTGTAAAAACTAGCTGAATACTTTAATAAATCAATAACCCTCATATTGTCATAATAAAAAACCTCTGATGGTAGATATCCTATTTCTTTCCTTATCTCTGGTCCAAATTTTACACAGTCCTTACCAAAGATTGTAGCACTGCCAGACGTCGGATAAATGAGCGATAGTAGTGTTCTTATTGTTGTTGATTTGCCCGCACCGTTAGGTCCAATAAAGCCAAAAATTTCTCCTTGTTCAACATTAAAACTGACATCAGTAATTCCTCTTGCCTTTCCATAATTTTTAGTCAGATTTTTGATTTCAATAACATTCATCTTCTAACCCCCATCTATTTTTTGTGTTCATTTAGAAATGTTTTTGGGCTGCCTTAGTACTATTTATAAAAACAATTTTTAAATATATCTATATAAATATCCATATCATGAAAAACTTTTTCATAATCTATACCTTTAGATGTAGATACTTTTGCCTTTTGTAATTCACTTGTACCCAGACCCTCAATTGTCCACATTATAATATTGATAGCCCTACTTACATCAACACCATCACGGAATTTAGATTTATCAATATTATTAAACATTTTAGTATGGTTACTCTCAGTAAGTTTTTTCTTTCTTTCTTCTATTTCACTTTGAAGTTCTGTACTTTCATCACTTATTGCGCTTTCGAAAAATTTAAATATCCCAGGATATTTGTGCAATAACTCAAGTTTAAAGGCCGCTATCTGGCGTAATTTTTCAAATATATCCCTCTCATCTTCATCAACCTTTTCATAGAATTCACTCATACAAAATTCTACGCAGTAATCAAATACAAATAAAAAAAGATTTTTCTTGTTTTGAAAGTAATGAAAAAGAATTCCCTTTGATATACCTGCACCCTTTACAATTTCATTTGTGGATGCTTTCTCAAACCCTTTATCAGCAAATTCCTCAATGGCTACTTCTAAAATTTTCTCTTGTTTTTCTGGCTTTAAGTTTAAGAACTTAGAAAACATATTTTCATCTTCTTTCCTAATTTATGATTTACTAAGAGTATAATTTATAATAATATTCTATCACCATTGACCGCACGGGTCAATATGTACTACATATATTTCAAAATTTATTATTTTAAATATATTCATAGGAATTTCCACAAAAAATAAATAAAACCTCACACAAAGATGCAAGGTTTTACTTATTATAATGCTCCACTATTAGAACATCCTACATAACGACTCTTAATAGGGTGCTTAAAATAATAGTTGAATAGTTATAATTATACTAGATAATTATTTTCCACAACATTTCTTATATTTTTTCCCACTTCCACAAGGACATAAATCGTTTCTTCCAACTTTATCAGTGTTAACTACTGTTTTGGAATCTTTATAAGCTCTTTGAATTTCTTTTCTCTTTTCTTTAGAGAAAATTCCTTCCCATTGTGGGAGCTCATATAGATAATCCGCTTTTGCGTCTAGCATATTGAAATAAAGCTTTTCATAGTCAACCTTAAAATCTACTTGTGTGTCAGCTTCAGTTTTCTCTAGTTCTATTGGCTCTAATAGACTATCATTTATTCCATCTGTAAAGCCCATAAAATATATGTTAGAAACATCAAAGCGTTTTGCAAGTTCTCCCATGCTGCCCTTTACTTCATCTTTATGGTTTGATAATAATTTAGTGTATATACGTTTTTCAACTTCTCCGTATTCTTCCCAAAACGCAGGTTCTCCTCTACGTTTAACATAGTCAACCACCATATCTGTCCACTCTTTATATAAACTCATGCTCTATTCTCCTTCGAATCATAATGTATTTTGTTATATTCCATTATTATAATAGTGATTTCATTAATTTTCAACATTTATGTTTGAATTTCTTAAATTAAATGAATTTTTAGCATTTTTAAAGCTAATTATCTATTTTTTAATTAATATTATTTCCCCTTTACTAAAGGGCTTAGATATATCAAAGTTTCCACCTATAGTATCAATATCTTTATTTTCCATTGTGATTTTTACTTTTTCTATAGATGTCAATTGAGTTAATGACGCAACTATACTTTGTAGACAACTTTTTTCTTTTGCAACTGACATCTTTATTTTAGCTTCTTTACTCAAATTAACATAAGCGATACCATCTTTAATAGAAAAACTTAATAATCTAGTTTCTTTAGGAAGTATAGGCTTTAACTCACTTTTTACCGTAGGTCCTTTTATAAGTTCTTGCATAATAGTTTCCCCAATAAGCTCTTCTTTATTAATAATTCTCTCATCTTTAACTACTTGTACATTAGTATCCTCCTTAGTACCATCAAAATAAATACCAAGTTGGATAAAGCCATCTTTTTCTAGGGGAAGTTTTAGATTTTCAAGCTTTTCTTTATTTGTCACACTTTTATTATCTTTATTTTCACACCCAAAAAATGCTACTGTTGAAATAACTAGTAATGAACATAATAATACTTTTACTACCTTTTTCATATTTGACCTCTCCTTTAAAAATCAATTACATCACTTGGCATGTCCCTTCTAGCTAAATCTAAAAAAATGTCCTTACCTATTTCTATATAATTATCTTTAAGTATATTAACCACTGTTTGATAAGCTAAGTCAGGAAAATTATTTGTTTTACTCAAATGTCCAAGAATAATACGTTTTTGTTTATCATTCATTATTTCAACTATCGCTTGTCCACATGCATCATTGGATAAATGACCCACATCACTTAATATTCTTCTTTTTAATGGGTATGGATAAGGACCAAACTTCACCATTTCCACATCATGATTACTCTCCAGTAGAATTACATCTGCATCTTTTATTATAGCCTTAACTGCTTCAGAAAAGTAGCCTAAATCTGTAGCTATACATGCCTTCTTGTTTCCACTGTAAAAAGCGTACCCTATAGGGTCTGCAGCATCATGTGATATATTAAAATTCACTATATGCATGTCTTTTATATCCTGAGAATTATTATAAATAATTTTTATATTATGTTCTTTTATATTACCTATTTTAGTTTCCATAGCTCTCCAAGTATTTTCATTGGCATATATTGGTATGTCATATCTTCTAGAAATAATTCCAGCACCTTTTATGTGGTCCGAATGTTCATGAGTTATAAAAATACCATCAATTTCACTGGGGTTTTGATTTATATGTTTAAGCGCACTTTCAATGCTTTTTCCTGGCATACCAACATCCACTAAAATCTTTGTATTTTCTGACGCTACAAATACGCTATTTCCGCTACTTCCACTATACAATGGGCAAAAAATCATAATTATCTCCTTTAATTTTATATTGTTATACCTTTACCCTACTAATATCTGCTCCTATACTCCTGAATTTTTCTTCAATATTTGGATACCCTCTATCAATATGCTCTATACCTAATATTTCAGTAGTGCCTTCTGCTATAAGTCCTGCTATAACTAGTGCTGCTCCCGCTCTTAAATCTGATGCCGTCACCACTGTTCCTATAAGTTTATCTACACCATCTACCGTAGCAATACTTCCTTCGACTTTTATCTTAGCACCCATTTTTATTAATTCATCCACATGTTTAAATCTAGATTCCCAGATGCTTTCATTTATTATGCTTCTTCCCTCAGAAATACAAAGCAATGTATTCATTGGTTGTTGAACATCCGTTGGAAATCCTGGATAAGGTAGTGTCTTAATATTTACAGCCTTGAGTCTTCCTTTGGCTTTAACCGTAACACTATCTCCACCTTCATGTACCTCTGCTCCCATTTCCATAAGCTTTGCAGAAATTGATTCAAGATGTTTTGGAATAACATTATTTACAGTTACTTCTCCACCACAAGCAGCTGCTGCTATCATAAATGTACCTGCCTCAATTTGATCTGGAATTACACTATAAGTACATCCTGTTAACTCTTTTACACCTATAATTCTTATAACATCAGTACCTGCACCTTTAATATTAGCTCCCATAGAGTTTAAAAAGTTAGCTACGTCAACTACATGAGGTTCTTTTGCAGAATTTTCTAAAATAGTTGTACCTTCTGCAAGGGTAGCTGCAGCCATTACATTTATTGTTGCGCCTACACTAACAACATCAAAATAAATACTTGTTCCAATTAGTCTATCGGCCTCAACATTTACAGCACCATTCTCAATAGTTACAGTTGCTCCAAGTGCCTCAAACCCTTTTATATGTTGATCTATAGGTCTAACCCCTATAGGACAGCCCCCTGGAAGGTCTACTTTAGCTTTTTTAAACCTAGCTAAAAGTGCACCAATTAAATAATAGGACGCTCTCATTGCTCTTACATCTACTGAATTAGCGTCATTGCTAATTATATTTGTACTATCTATAGAAACTGAATCTTTTTCTCTTTTAATTTTACAACCTAAACCCTCTAATATTCTTTCAATACAATTTACATCTTCTATATCAGGAATATTTTCAATGATACACGTGCCCTTACTAGCAATTATAGCTACTGGTAAAATTGCTACTGCTGCATTTTTCGCACCACTTATTTCTACTTGACCAAGGATAGGTCGACCTCCATTAATTACTAATTTCTCCATATTCGTATCATCCTCACTATATCTTATATATTAATTTACTTTATTTTTATATATACACGCCATTATAACATATCTAAATTATATTCTACCATTTATTTTGAAAATGTGAAATGATATTATTTAGTTCATCATAGATTTTTTTGAAATAACCATGATTTTTTTCAAAAAAATATAAAAATCACCCGGGTCACCACGGGTGATTTTTATATTATTATGTTGTTTTAAAACTTCCACAGTCTGTGCATTCTTGTGTTTTAGCAAGGTTTTCATGCTTTATAACTTCGATTTTGTTTAAAGTACAATAATTATCATCTTTACAATGAAATTTACATTCACTTACTATACACCCTATACTATCATTATGATTATGCTCCATATAAAAAGCACCTCCTTATAATTAATTACAAAATTATTATTAGCATAATTGAAATTAATTATGCTAATAAAAGGTGTATACATAAATTTACATAGAAAATACAAAACTCAAAAATTATGTTATAATATAGTTATAATTTAATCAAAATAATGTTAACCANTCTTGGTTATTAATTTTATTCGGAGGAAAAATATGAAATATTTTTTAGTTGCTTTATTTGATGATGGATCTAATTCTACAATTCAAAATATTCAAAGAGATATTTGCAAAAAGTATAAACTATACAAAAGTTCACCTAGTCTTTATATACCGCTATGTGGAATAACTAATCCTGATTTAGAAAAGTTAGATGTGGTTATTTCTAAAATTATGGTTCCTTATAAAAAATTCAAAGTTAACATAAATAATAGCATTANTTTAACCGAAAATTTTACACAAGTTAATCTTAAGGTTGAAGATACAGGATATATTTATCGTTTAGCTAGAACTATTACGGATACTTTAGATTTACATGGATTTAATGTTAAGGGTGAGGATGCTAATATTGATTTACGCATTCTACTGGCCAATGCCAATCACATCATTAAAAAGTCGTATAACGGAGGCTCAATTGCTATTGATGCTAATTTAGATAAGGATGATTTTTTTAAGTTAGCAAAAGTTTGTAGACTTGAATTATGGAAACAGGTTAGTAATAAAAAAGAAGTGGTAGTTAAAACATATGGTCTAAGAGAATACTAAAAAACATAAAGTGATGTTTAAAGTTTGAGGTGATAAAATGATTTACTACTTGGTTGGCTTATTTGACAGTGATTCTTATAAATATGTGGAATCATTGCAAAAGACACTTTGTGAAAAGTATAACCTATACAGGTCAGAAGCAGATTTACCTAAGCTTCATATAACTCTAGAAACAATAACTAATCCTAATCTTTGCGATTTGGATACATCTTTAAAAAATATTCTTATTAATTATACTGAATTCCAAGTTGAATTAAATGGTGTAATATGTTTTGATCCTCCATTTAAATCTGTAAACTTAAACATTAATAATAAAGGCACTATATATGAATTATCTAAAAATATTAATTCTATTTTAAATTCGCAGGGCTTTAATGTTCGAGAACATATTGAAAATTGGAATTTACATATTTCACTAGCTAATACAACTTTTGCTGATAGAGAGTGGTCTGATGCAGAATATTTAGCCGCTTGTAATTTAGCTAAGGGCGGGAACTTCTCAAAAACTATTACAGTCCGCTCTATAGAACTTTGGAAACCTATAAATGATAATGATAAAATGGTGGTTAAAAAATACACACTATAACTTATATAAATTAGAGAAAAGGCGGTTTAATACATGAACTTACAGAAATTATTTCAAATGCAAGACGCTTTAGATAAACGAATCTTGGCAGAACATAACCTTGNAGGAATACCATTACTTAGAANAAAAATNCTATCCCTTCAAGTAGAACTAGGCGAACTAGCAAATGAAACTCGTTGTTTTAAATTTTGGAGCACAAAAAATCCTTCAAGTGATGATGTGATTCTTGAGGAGTATGTTGATTGTCTGCATTTTATTTTAAGCATTGGAATAGAAAAAAACTTTGAAGATATTACTTTAAATACTAAATATGTTACTTGTGAATTATCTGAACAGTTTTTAAACTTATATATAAATATTTCAGATTTTGTAACTTGTTCTTCATTGGATAACTATTTCAACATTTTTCAGAATTTTTTAAGTTTAGGTGAAAATCTAGGTTTTTCCAAAGAAGGTATTGAAAATGCATATTTATATAAAAACAACATTAATCATGAAAGACAGGATAATGGATATTAAATNCTGCTTCTTTAAAATGTGATAATATATTTTTTTAATATTACAATACATTCTGGGTAAACTAATCTAGAGGAGTGTGATTGTAATTGGGGTTAATATTTTCTATCATTGCAGGAATTTGCATGAGTCTTCAGGGTGTTTTTAATACAAGGGTAAGTGAGAAAATTGGGCTTTGGGAAACTAATGTTTTCGTTCAAGGTACGGGGTTAATTCTCACCTTAATAATACTCCTTGTGGCTGGTAATGGTAATTTTAAAAATATAAAAGATGTAAATAAATTATATTTACTAGGAGGGGTCCTGGGTGCGATAATTATATTTTGTGTTATGCAGGGTATAACACAGCTCGGACCAACCTATTCCATTGCAACTATATTAGTTGCTCAACTTTTTGCTGCTGGTCTAATTGACAGCTTTGGGATATTTGGCGCGGAGCAAATAAAATTCACCTTATCTAAATATATAGGAATTGGTGTAATGATTGTAGGTATATTAGTCTTTAAATGGAAAGGGTAAAAACTCTTTCTATTTTTTAGGTAAATCAGTGTTATTTTTTTATCTTGCCTATTGAAATTAGCTATAAATACCCCCATAATTATAAGTGAACTGCATAATAATTAAAAGTTAAACTAATTAATATTTATATATATATTACATATACAAGGAGGAATCTTATGGATTTCAAACAAATTGAAGCTTTCATTAGTGTAGCCAGATTTAAAAGTTTCTCGAAAGCTGCTAATACAATTTTTTTATCTCAACCTACAATAAGTTCTCATATAGCTAGCTTAGAAAGAGAATTAAACGTTCAACTTTTTGACAGAACATCTAAAGAAGTATACTTAACACCTGCTGGCCATTCTTTTTTGGAATATGCAATTAATATAATAAATACTCGGAATAATGCTGTTTCTAATCTTTCTAATTTTAATACTGCAGTTTCTGGTAAATTAAATNTATCAGCTAGCACAACTCCCTGTAATTCATTGGTGCCTGAGCTTATAAAAAAATTTAGCAAGATGTACCCTGATGTTTGCTTTAATATTACGGAACAAAGTTCTGGAAATATAATAAAAGATATAATAGATCTTCAGTGTGAAATTGCTATAGTTGGAACTACAATTAAAAACGCAAAAATTAAAAGTTATAAGCTAATGGAAGATAATCTTGTTCTAATCTCTAGTACTGGCCTGAATATTCCTGATGAAATAACTTTAAAGGATTTGCTAAAATATAAATTTATAATTAGAGAGAAGAATTCAGCAACTAGGACTACCCTTGATACAGCACTTGAATCAAAGGGCATAAATCCTAATTTGTTAAATGTATTTTGTGAAGTAAATACTTTGGACAACCTTCTTCAATTTGTAAAGTTAGGAACAGGTGTATCAATTATTTCAGAAAAAATATCTCTTGATTATATTGATAGTAGTAAAATAAAGATAAGTAAAATTAAAGATTTACTTTTAAAAAGAAATCTATATTTAATTGTTAACTCAAAACGAACCTTAACTCCTATTGCTAATGCTTTCTTTAACATGTGCAGCGAGATGTTTTCGCTTATAGAATATAAAGACTAAAAAGTATATATTACTAAATTTATTTAGTAATATATACTTTTCTTTTTTATTAACATATTATCAAGATTTGCATATACTATAATAATGTAACAATACATTAGGAGGCATACATGTTTTCCTTCAAACATAAATTAGACCCTACCTTAAGCCACGCTTTGTTAAGTAACCTATATGAAAACTATAGGGTAATAATATACTGCAAATCCCTTGAAATTAAAACAATTGATAAAATTAAATCCTTAAAATGTGATATTCTACGTCATATTGCCGGAGTAAACTGTATTTGTGCTATTTTAACCAAAAGTGCTATAGACAGATTACTAGAATATCCACAAGTAGCATATATAACTTTTGATTCTTATGCCCACTTATGTGGAAATAGTATACTCTCATCTAATGGTGTATCCTTTCAAAGTAACTATGAACTTACTGGTAAGGGCATTGGCGTTGGACTAGTTGATAGTGGAGTGTATCCACATGGNGACTTATTAAATCCTAGCANTAGAATTAAAAAATTCNTAGATGTTGTTAATAATTNAAATTATCCTTATGATGACAATGGTCACGGCACCTTTATGAGCGGATTAATTTGTGGTAGTGGCTATGGGTCAAAGGGTATGTACAAAGGTGTTGCAGCTGGCAGCCACCTTTATATGATTAAGGCCTTTGATAAACTTGGGAAGGGTTTTATATCTGATATTTTATTTTCATTAGAGACCTTGATTAACGAGAGTAGTGACTTTAATATTAAAATCATTTGCCTTCCTTTTGAAACCCTGGAAACCAATGAATTTGTGCTTTCACTTTTTTCTAGGTTCTTTGACCTTGCAATATCAAAGGGACTAGTAGTTATAGTGCCTAGCGGAAGTAATAAAAGTATTAAGAGTTCAATACGCGGCATAGCTACCCTTAGTAATTGTATAACTGTAGGTGGGTATGATAGCACTGGAAGTCCAAAAATATATGAATATTCTTCCTGTGGTCCTTTTCAAAAACATGATAAACCTAATTTGATATCTGCCTGTGTTGATATTTGTTCCTTGATTTCAGATACAAAATTCCTCTCTGAAAAGAATGGTGTGAAGCTTTATCCTACTCGTATAACTAATTTATATACTACCTACACAGGGACATCTTGCTCGGCTGCTTTTATAAGTGGTATATGCGCTCTTCTCTATGAAAACAATAAAAATTTATGTTTCAAAGATACATTGGCATTACTAAAGGTATCTTCGAGCTTAATAAATTTTCCGAAATATATGCAAGGGTCAGGAATTATAAATTTAGAAAAATTATTACCTTAAATCTCGACTTTAAAAGTCTTATATTAATAATCCTTGAACATTAGTTAATAATATATACAGTATAATTGTTTAGGTGTATAATATAGATATTCTTTAATATTAATAACTATATAAAAACAATTATCCGGATCTTAACAATAGTATATAATATTATAAACAAAAGTTTTAAAGGGTATAATTACAGTTTTACGCCCAGAGAAACACGAGGAGGATTATTATGATAAGCGAAAAATTACTTAGTGAACTAAACAAACAAATAAACTTTGAGTTTTATTCTGCACACATTTATTTAGCTATGGCAGCTTATTGCGCCGCAGAAGATTTTAATGGTTTTTCTAATTGGTTTAAAGTTCAAGCAGAGGAAGAGAAATTCCATGCTATGAAATTTTATAACTATGTAAATGACATGAATTTAAGAGTACTTTTAGAAGGGATGCCAGATCCTAAAAATGATTTTAAATCACTTCTTGAGGCTTTTCAAATATCATATGATCATGAGAAAATTGTAACTAGCAAAATCTACAATCTTACTGACATTGCTACAGAAGAAAGAGAACATGCGACTATAAGCTTACTTAAGTGGTTTATTGATGAGCAGGTTGAGGAAGAATCTAACTTTAGTGGCCTAATAAAAAGACTTGAAAGAATTAATGATGACCCTACAAGTCTTTATTTACTAGATACTGAACTAGCAGCAAGAGTTTTTGTTCCACCTGTTACAATTAGATAAGATTTATAAATTCAAAAGTAACATATATGTTTTTTAAGGCACATATCAATATTGATATGTGCCTTTCTAGTTATAAATTTTTTATTAGTGTAAGTAAATCACTATATATACCATAAGCCGTTTGCTGAATTTCAGGATTCTTTTCTATTATTTGCAGTTCTCCCATTAAGTCTGTGGTTATAGCTAATATAGAGGATGTGGCATTTATATTACTGAATGTATCTGTATAATTTATGTAAACTGGATGCACTCTTCCCTTTGCTTTATTATCTTCAATATATCCTTCACATAGCAGCTTAATTTTACAATGTTTTCCCTTAGCCTTTTCTATGTCTTCTAAAGTAATATGTTCTATCCCTTGCCTATTTATTTCTGTAGGATTTATATCCGTATCCATTAACACATTTAGTAAGGCTGCAGTTTTTGCAGCAGCATCCCATCCTTCAATATCCATAGAAGGGTCCTCTTCAGCAAAGCCTCTTCTTTTAGCCTCTTTAATAGCATCTTCGTAAGTATTTCCACTTTCCATTTGTTCTAATACAAAATTTGTAGTAGAGTTCAGTATTCCTCTAAAGGATACAACCCTACATCCTGGAAGAGTGTATTTAACTAAATTAAAAATAGGACAACCATCCATTACAGTAGTTTCATATAAAAATTGAAGACNCTTTTCTTTTGANTTTTCCTTAAGCTTTTGATATTTAAAGGCTATAGGACCCTTGTTTCCTGTTATAACATGCATACCTAAATCAAAAGCAGTTTCTATATGAGTTATGGCTGGCTGCCCATCATAAATAGATAAAGTGCTTAGTTCAACTAATACATTAGCATTACAGTGCCTAATAACCTGTAGTGTTTCCATAGTCACAGTGTCTTCTGCACTAGAATCAAAACTTCCAGTGCTTTTTACATCACTAAGGACTTTTTCTAGGTCTATACCCTTAGCGTTAATAATTGATCCTTTCGATCTACCTGCAATAGCTGTAACCACTATATCGTATCCCGTACTCTCTTTAAGTTCTATGCTCTTACTTATTAACATTCTGCAAAATTCCCGCGCCGCATTTCCAAAGCCAACTAAACATATATTTATTACTTTATTATGCATCTATACACCACCTTTGCAAGTTATAGTAACTCTCTCCTAACTAAGTCTAGCAGTTGCATAGTTGCTCTCTCTCTTATTTTCTGCCTATCTCCGGACAATTTAAGCATCTTAGTCTTAACTTCGCCATTGATATATAAACCTACATATACAAGTCCCACTGGTTTTTCCACGCTTCCACCATCTGGACCTGCAATTCCTGTGGTGGAAATTCCAATCTTAGTACCTGCAGATTTTGCTATACCTTGTGCCATCTCCGCGGCTACTTCACTACTTACTGCACCATATTTATCTAAGGTTTCCACCTTAACTCCTAATCTATTGATTTTAGCCTCATTGCTATAAGTCACTGCACCTTCCAGAAACACAGAAGATATGCCGGGGTAGTTTATAAGCTTACTTGCTACCATTCCCCCCGTACAGGACTCAGCAGCGGCTATAGTTAGCCTTTTATTTACAAGCATTTCTCCAAGTACATCCTCTAAGGTTGTATTTCCTTCTCCATAAATATTATCACCTAGTCTGCTACGTATTGCAGCTTCCATAGGCTCCATAAGTTTTATGCCTTGCTTCTCCGTGTTTGCCTTTGCTGTAATTCTAAAAAGCATTTCTCCATCTTTAGCATAAGGTGCCACAGTTGGATTTGTTTGATTGTCTAATATATCCTCTATCATTTTTTCAGCTGAGCTCTCCCCTACGCCTATAACTCTAAGCACCTTTGAAACTAATACACCCTGCTGAAACTTTTTAAGATAAGGCACTATTGACTCCTCAAACATAGGTTTCATTTCTCTAGGTGGTCCAGGTAAAAGTGCAACTATTTTCCCATTTTCCTCTATTATACATCCTGGTGCTGTGCCATTATTATTGGGAAGTATCACTGCATCTACTGGGAAATATGCCTGTTTTTTATTGCTTTCTACCATTGGTCTATTCATGTTATTAAAATATCCCTCAATAATTTTCATAGAAGCTTCATGAACTACACTCTGTTTTCCAAAATACTCAAAAGCTACTTCCTTAGTTAAATCATCCTTCGTAGGTCCAAGGCCTCCAGTAGTTATAACCAAATCAGCTCTACTAAAAGCTAATCTATATGCCTCGAGTAATCTTTCCGGGTTATCTCCAACTACTGATTGATGATAAACCACTATTCCTAAATCCGCAAGTCTCTTTGCGAGATATTGTGCATTCGTATTGACTATGTCCCCTAATAATATTTCCGTACCTACTGCTAATATTTCTGCGTTCATAATTTCCTCCTCTTGGTGCCACCCACGTGGCAAGTGGCATCTATATATTTACATTAATACCCTTTATTTAAATCGACAACATTTACTAACTCTTCACCTTTTACATATCTTTTCATATTCTTATAGATAAGATTAAACCTTCTCTCATTCCTCATCTCCGAAATCCATGAATTATGAGAAGTTAATATAACATTATCTAATTTCCAAAATGGGCTATCTTCCTTTAAAGGCTCTTCTTCATATACGTCTATTGCCGCCCCTGCGAGTTTTCCACTTTCTAAATTTTTAATTAAGGAAACTTCATCCACAATACTGCCTCTAGCTACATTTATGAAATAAGCTCCAGTCTTCATTTCAATAAATCTCTCTTCATTAATTAAATGATGAGTAGCTTTTGTATATGGTATCGTACCCACAACCACATCACAAGATTTAAGCATTTCATTTAGCTCACTCATAGGGTAACATCTATCAAAATATTGAATATCTCTACCATTTGTATTCACACCTACTATGTTTACTCCAAAGCCTTGAAATCTTTTAGCTGCCTCCACTGCTATAGTACCTGTTCCTATAAAGCCTATAGTCTTGCCATATAACTCATAAATACTTGTATCCATCTTCCATTTCCTATTGGTTTGGTTTTCATATAACCCCTTACTGTTTTTAAACAGCTCTAGAGTTTTTAATACAATCCATTCCCCCATAGGTATACTGTAACCACCTTTATTATTAGTAATTATAATGGAAGTGTTTTTAACATACTCTACTGGTAATTGGTCAATACCTATGCTAGATAATTGAATCCATTTTAGCTTTTTCATTTTTTCTATGTCTAGAGTTTTAAAAGGATCATAGCAAACTAAAACTTCTATCTCTTCTAGTTCTTCACTATAAATTATATCTAACTCTTTCATTACTTTTATATCATACCCAAAAGCCTCTATAGATTTCATCTTATCTCCGCCGTAGTTGTATGTGAAAAGAGCTTTAATAGCCATAAATTCCTCCTTTAAAATTGATTTTTAATCTACCTTTATAGTTTAATATACTATAAATGCTTCAAGTTCCCTTCTATATTTAGGAAAATTCATACAAATTTCTTTATTTTCTCAAAAAAAAGATGCCACTTGCCACGTGGGTGGCACCAGGCATCTTTTCATTATTTAAATACATTTACTAAACTCGTGAATATATCTTTATTATCCTTAAGTTTATTTTCATTTCCCAGTACGCAAAAACAGTTTTCTTTTATAATATCATCTAATAGTGATTTAAAAGACTTAATGTCCGCAGACTTTGTACTTAACACTTCGTCTCTTTCTGTTTGTCTTTGCGCCTCAGTAATCCCTCTTATATAGAATGCTGTAGCTCTTTCACCCTTCATAGAAGGTGTTAATGGTGAATCAAGCTCACTAATTGTTCCAATAATATATTTGGTCATTTCTCTTTCAGATGCCTCAAAGCTCCCTATATAGTCACATATTCCATCATAAGCTTTTAACGTCTCTGCAACATTTGGATCCCTATAAGACACAAAAACTATGTTACCACTTCTAGCTAAGTTTGCAAAACCTCCATAAGCACCACCTTGCACACGTACTCTATTCCATAAGTAGTCCAGACTTGCTATAGTTTTAAGTACTAGCATCTTACCTGAATAAGAGTAACCTTGCTTAATGAAGTTATAGCCTTTAGCTACATACTGAACATCTGATGAAGATAATAAGCCCTCATTATTTTTCTTAAGCACAAAATCATAATTCGCATCTGGCAATTTTTCTTGTACTAAGATGCTTATAAGCTTAGGCAGTTCTGTAGCAAAAGCAGTATAAACCTCCTCTTCTCCTGTGACACTTATTATAAGATTGTTCTTGTTAAATATAAGCTGTGATACCTTTTTTAAATTTTCAATAATTTCTTCTACTTTATTCTCAAAATTCCTTTCGATATCATTAATAAATTCATAAAAAGATATTCCAGAAGTTTTTTCTATATAAGCTGAAGCCGGTGAAAAATAGGAAGTAAGTCTTCCAGCTGCTGCCATATGTCCCCTATCAAGGATTTTCATTTCCTGCCTTGATTTTAATTGTTGAATTAGCTCCTTCAAACGCTTCTTATCATCAAAGACAGTAGTATTAATTATCTCTGCCATAATATCAAATAATTTAGGAAGCTTTGGAACTAGTGCTTTTGTTTTTACTACTAACTTAGGACTATATTTTTCAAAATTTTCACTTTCTCCATATACCTCTGTTGTAAAATGAATTCCGCCTGTATGGATATTAATTTCATTAGATAAATCTGAATAATTAGTATTCTGAGTACTTACCCTTCCTAAAAGAGTTGATAGTAATGTTATATAAGGTAGTAACTGAGTATCTACTTTTTTAGCATCAAATAATATATTTATATAGGCAATTTTATTAGTAAATATATTATGAGATAATACCTTTACTCCCTTTTCATCCTTTTCTTTTAAAGGTAAATGTTCTACTGTAGTTTCAATATCTGAGCGTTCAAGTAGAGGTATAGTTTCAAGTACTTCCACAGGATCCGGTGTCATTTGTCTTTCTTTAAGCGCTTTTGTTCCTTGTAAAATTTTCTCTATTTCAATTTCTGGAAGACTTGCCTTATACTTAGCTAATTTTTGTTCTACCGCCTTGGATTTTTGTTCTGCTAATCCCTTTTTCCCATTCAAAATAACCATAGAACTATGTGCATTATTTATTAAGTACTGCTCTATAAGTTTTTCAAAATAATTAGTAGTTAATGCAGCCTTTATTTTGCCTAAATAACTTTCATACTCTAAATGCATAGTTGGATCTTTATCATAAAGCCAACTATCCATACTAGTTATATAATAGAATAATCCTTTTGGAAAACCGCCTAAATCAGCTTCTCGCAATTTAAATTCAGTGATGTTTATACAAGCCTCTATTAGCTTTTTATCTATGCCCTCTTTAACTAAATTCTTTAATGTTGTAAATACAACTTCCACAAATTCTTCTTTTTTAGCTTCATTAGAATTCTTTACTACTATACTGAACACTGGCTGCAATATACTATTATCAAAGCTACCAAATACATCTTTGCCAAGATCTGCTTCTACAAGAGCTCTCTTCAAAGGTGCCGCCGCACTTTCTAGTAATAAATACTCTAATATTTCAAAAGCTAAATGTAATTCTGGCTGGCTAATATTATCCCCTGTTACAAAGTTCATACTTAAGAAGGTTTTATCTTTCTCATCATCATCTGAGGAAATAGGGTAATCTATCTTAAGTTCTTTCATACTGCTAAAGGGTTTTTGCATTTGTATAGCTGAGTCTACTGCTATTTTATCAAAATCGTTTAAATATTTTTCGCTAATAAATTCTAACTCTTTATCAATATTTCCATCCCCATATAGGAATATATAACTATTTGAAGGATGATAATATTTTTTATGAAACTCAATAAATTCCTCTTGGGTTAAATCTGGTATAAATTCTGGATCTCCACCGGATTCTACGCCATAAGAAGTATCTGGGAATAAGGATTCTTGAATCTTGCGCATAAGAGAGCCTTCAGGCGACGAAAATGCACCCTTCATCTCATTATAAACTACACCTTTATAAGTTAGTTTATCTTCCTTATTTTCTAATTCATAATGCCAACCCTCTTGCATTAATATTTCTTTTTGAGAATACAAGTTGGGATAAAAAACTGCATCTAAATACACATCCATAAGGTTAAAAAAGTCTTTTTCATTTTTACTAGCTAAAGGATATATTGTTTTATCAGAAAAGGTCATAGCATTTAAAAATGTATTTAAAGATCCCTTTATGAGTTCCACAAAAGGCTCCTTTGTTGGAAACTTTCTAGATCCACAAAGCACTGAATGTTCTAGTATATGTGGAAGTCCATTACTACTTTTGGGAGGTGTTCTAAATCCTATTGAAAACACCTTATTATCATCCTCGTTTTCTATATGCAATAGTCTAGCTCCACTTTTAACGTGTTCAAATAATCTTGTCAATGAATTTAACTCTTCTATATTTTTCTCTTCAATTAACTTAAAGCCATGATATGTAGTTCCAATTGTAAACTTCATTTCTCTCCTCCTCATACTTTCTTCGAAAATTTATAATACTTATTGTGCGTTTCAGCTCTCGCTAACTTGACACTTGCCACGGGAGTGGCACCTAACTTTTAATATATTCATTATACACCATTTTATTCCACACTGCTAACAACATAAATGGTTTTATACTTCTATGTTCCCTCATTTTTATTTTGTCTATACTATAGTTAGATAACAAAATAATATATTTTTATAAGTGAAAATATTATTATTTCCTTCAAAGTCCTAAAACCCGCCAGTAACACAATTACTGGCGGGTTTCTAATTTGTATTTATACATACTAACAAAATAATTTTATAGTATTTGAACTATTATCTTACCTAAAGTATTTACAAAGTTAAAATCCTCAAAGCCAAATTCTTTTGTCATCGTTGATTCTGTTAAGTATAATACTCCTTTTACTATATCACCTTTAATCAATGGAATTGCCATAACAGATTGCCAGTTTGGAACACCAGTAACTGTATCATACTCAGATATTATGTCCCAATCTATCTTACATACTCCCTGTTTACTATAAATTACAGATTTTATTATCTTCTCATTATAGGTATCAATATCATTCCATTCATTTTTGAAAATTTTTCTTGAATATTTGTCTATAATAGTGTCATTTCCCAAAATAAACAAAATCCCCTTTTGTGCTTCTGTAATTTCAATAACTCTACCTAATAAACTATATATTTTATCTTCTCTACTTGTGTTTATGTTTATAAGTTCAATCAATTCTATCATAGCAAGTACATTTCGATGGTCCTGTATTGCATTACCAGATATTATTCCAGTAAGTCTATCTGTTCTTTTCGCCTTTTTAGAGAATTCACTGTTCCAAACATCATATCTATTTCGACCCTGCTGCTTTGCAACATATAGAGCTTGATCTACTCTTTCAACTAACTCTTCTTTCCACTCACCATGAAGGGGGTAGGCGGCAACACCCAAACTTACAGTCACATCACGTCTATTGTCTAGTATTTTTTCTCCTTCTATTTTAGCCCTAAGTTTTTCAGCTACAAGCTCAGCATCGTAAATACCGGTACCTGGAAGAATAACAATAAATTCTTCCCCACCATATCTACCTACCATATCTGTTTCTCTTAAATTGCTCATCACGACATCACAAACTCTATTTAAAACATAATCTCCTGTCCTATGTCCAAATTTATCATTTATTATTTTAAAATGATCTAAATCATACATAATAAGTGAAAATTCACTACTCGTTTGACTTGATATTTCGATTTGTTCACCTAATGCCTCTTCTAGATATTTTCTAGTAAGAGTTCCTGTCAATTTATCAATTGAGGCAGTTAATCTAAATTTATATTTTTCAATTATTATACCGATAACTTTACTGAGCTCCATACATTTTTTCATGCTATCTTTATTAAGATTATTTAGTACCCTTTGTGATTCGATATATACATATCCAATCACATCTTTACTGCCTTGTATATTTTTTCTTCTTTCACTTTTAATAAAGCCTTTTTCATTGGTATTTTCCATAATAATAGGAATGCAAATAAACGCTTTTAGGCTATTATGAATACTGTTTGTATCTCCATTTATATTTTGTTCTAGAGAAGTATCGGTTACTAAAACCGGGCTCTCTCCAGTTAAAATTTTAGATAATATTTCTTGATTTTGTGGCAATTCATATCTTCTATCACTAGATGCGATAACTTTATATGCTTTGTCATTATCATTTATAATAATAGATCCCCTTGTGGCTAGTGTTATATATGATAAATAATCAATTATAAGTTCTAAGTTTTTCCCATTATCTGATTGCAGATTTTCTAATACATCACTTATATCATGAATATCTTCATGGAGAGAAGATGAATATATTTTTTTCATGGACTTTATAAAGTTCTTGTTTTTTAAAATATCCTTATGATTTACTTGCTCTAATAAATATAATAGACCTTCTTCATCATAGACATTAGCTGATTTTTCTTCTAACACTTTCGTATCTTTATTGCTTTTATAATAATTATTAATAGCTAAAAATTTATTGAAAGGCCTCAATGCATTATTTAATTGAGTGTATGATAATCTGTACTCTAACGATAACTTGCGAATTATATCCTTTAATATACCACAAGCCTCAAAATAGTAAATTACTGCATACAAATAATCCTTTTTTTCTAAATAATGATCACCCATTGCAGTATATAATCTCCAATATATATCTATTTCTTTATACTTATTTGAATATTCTAAGGCTTCATTGAAGAATTTAATGTTCTTCTTCTTTTCCATTAACCCATCAACATATAATTTTTTAACATACACTCTATGGTCCTTTATATCAATGTCAATCTTGTTAATTTCACTAAGAACAGTAGGTATTTGTTCTTGTTTGTTATTTTCGTATAAAAAAATTATTACCTCATAAAATATATTAAGTCTGCTAGTCATTGAGGATATTTTACTAGCTATAGTTATAATATTTTCAATTAGATTTTCATAATTTTCTCTAAAGTGAAATCTTATATATTCATTTAAAATCTGAGCCTGCCATTTAAAAATACACTCATCATACTCATATATATCTAGAGCCTTATGTGTATATAACTTAGCCTTTTGCATATTCCCCAATTTATAGTTAATTTCAGCGGCCAAAAAGTAAAATTCACCTATTTCTTTCCCTTGATTAGGATAGTTTTCTAGCTCTTTAATACAAAGTTCATAATACTTAAAAGCATTATCATAATCACCCAATTTCAAATTCGCATTAGAAATTGAAGTATAACAATAAAAAACATTGGATTCATCTTCATACTTTTTACATATTTCTAGTGACTCCATAAAATATTGCAAGGATATTTCATACTGCTGTTTTAAAGAATATGTAGCACCAATATTTATTAAAGCAAGTACTTCGTCTGAGCTCATATTATTTTTTTCACATATATGCTTCATCTCCAGGTAATATTTTATAGCTTTATTATTATCTTGATAATAATCTGCATAAATAACACCTATTCTATTTAAGGATTTTATTAACCCCTTAATATTATTATATTTATTGCAAACTTCTATGTTTTTTTCAAAAATTTCTAACGCTTCCTGTGCTCTTCCACTTCTTAAATAAGCGAGTCCCTTATGGTTGTAAAATATGGTTTTAAGTTCTTCATATTCACCTATGCACATATCTATACAACTGTCACATATAGTTTGTACACTATCATACTCATGCTTTATGTCAAATACTGAAGCAAGTATTCCCTGACATTTAAGCATTCCTGCAACATAATCTACTTTTCCAAGCATAGTCTGAATTTTTTCAATGTAATAAACAGTATTTTCAATATTATTTTTACTTAAGTACACTTCTGCTATTTTAATTAAACTATCTATTATATAACTATACAACTTCATATTTTCCTTATACATCTGTATTGATAGATAGTATTTTACAGCTAAATCAATATGTCCTTCTTGTTCATGTAAATTAGCAAGGTCCATAATAAGCTTTATATTTTTAACTGATTCCAATGAATAGTCTATTATAGATGCCGCTTTGGTTAAATTTTTTATCGCATCACTTCTATTTTTCAGAAGCTTCATTTTTTCAGCATTTTCAATGCAATAATTAATAACCTTTCCCTCTTGATTAGATTTTTCTAAGTGGTAAATTAATTCATCGATATATTCCCTACCACCCTGTTTATACTGATTTTCAAGCACTATTGAGGCTAATTTATGCATGGCCTTTCTGTCTTCCGGCCTAATTTTTTCATACATAAGACTTTTTAGAAATTTATTATAAAAATCAAATACGAAGCCTCTATCCTCAATTTTTCTGCATAGTATTCCCGAGGAAATAAGCCCTGTAATGGCTTTCTCTAAATCACTATCACTGCTTTCAATAAAGCTCACAATTATTTCTAAAGAAACAGCGCTGTTAAACATTGATATTATTTGTAATATATTATAATTCAATTCTCCCATTTCTTTAACTTGATTTAATAGTACTCCATGCATGTCTGTTGGCACTATAAATTCCGAATAATCATAATCAGTAGTCCAATAACCCCCTTCTCTATCTACATAAATATATTTTTTACTAAAAAAACTCTTTATAATTTCTTGAACAAATAATGGATTACCCTTTGTTTTTTCATATATACTAGCTGCTAATTTATATGGTATATAAGGCATACTAAGAATATTTTGAACCATTTTTCCTACTTCTTTTTCATCGAGCTCTTTTAAAAAAATATTAGTTACTCCATTGCTCTGAGTTATATTTTTATTGAATTCGATAAATTTTTTATTTAGCACACATTCTCCATCGCAATAAGACATTATGACCATAATGTTTTTATTGGGTAGTTTTTTTCTCACGAGATATTCCATTAACTCTATGGTAAAATCATCAGCTAAATGGAAATTATCAATAATAATAACTATTGGTATATTATATATACATTCTTCAATAAACCCTGTTGCGGAATGTCTAAGTCTAAACTTTTCTTTATCACCACTTAATGGCTCGGATGCTATAATGTTCTTTTTATTACCTAGTTCAGGAATAAATTTTACTAGTTCCGACTCATATCTTTCGAGCACCTCTGGTTCACATTCAGAAATGAATTGTTTTAATATATCTACAAAAGCTTTATTACTATTTTTAGAAGAAGCATCCAACATAAAACTGCTATAAACATTTACTTTGTTCAATGAAAAAAGGTATTTTAATGAATTAAGAAACCGAGTTTTACCAATACCTGACTCTCCATGAATTAAAATAGTAGAATTATAATTATTTTTACTTTTTATAGAATCATATATGCTATTAATTTTATTAATTTCCTCATCTCTACCTATCATTTTCAAATTAAAATTCAATTTTTCAATTTCTTCTTTTCTATGTGGTACGTATTGCTTACCAAAAACAATATTTATATCCATAACTAATTTTGAAATACTTTTGTATCCTTTTGTAGCATCACTATAGATCATTTTTTCAATTATCTTTTTAAATTTAACATCAAATTTTTCATTTTCATTAATTATTTCCTTAAGTTTAAACCCACTTAGAGCTATAACATCTTCATTAATAATGAAATTATGATCTTCACTTCTCATATATATAATAAAGAGTAATATTCCTAGGGCATATATATCACTAAAAACACTGCCTTTCTCCCCTGCTAATATTTCTGGCGCCTTAAAATAATCGGCCTTGATTTCTTCCTTCCAGAAATCCTGTTTTTCAAGTTCAATTGTGGCAAAATCTTTAAATTTAATACAATGTTTTTTGCTTCCTGTATTAGAAACTATAATATTAGATAAATTTATGCCACCATAAGTAAATCCTTTTAAATGAAGATAGTTTATACTTTGGCAAATTTCTATGAACAAATCTAATATCTCTTCACTTGCCATTTCGCCTGCAATATCTAAAATACTACAGTTATTTTGCACATACTCATTTGTATAAAAATACACTTTATCATTTAATTTTTTATTATCTAAAAGTTTAACTAAGTCAAAATCATATACAGATGTTATATTTTTACAGGCAAGATTAGTTAAACTAATGACCTCTTTTGTATAAAATTCTATTAATTCCTTTTGCAAATATTCTGAATTAATAATATTTAATTGAATAGTATCATGATTTTTCATTATGTCATTAACTNCATAACTGGAAACTACCCTATTTTGTTTTATACACTTAACTATTCTGTATCTATTGTTAATAATTTCCATTTAATCACTTCCTTAAATATTAATTAAATCGTAATATGAAATTAGCTTTAACCACAGTACAAATATACCATATTTTTTTGTATATCATCATTGATTCATAGAAATATATACTATAATTTACTATTTTTTATAATCTTTATAAAATTTGTGTTTATCTATTATTATAACAAATCCCTATAGTATTTAGCTTCTTTTTTTATAAAACGTCAAATATCACTACTAAAACAACATTTATACTACTGTTGTTGCATGAATAAAAAATACCCCCAATAATTGGAGGTATTTTAAATGTATAATGCTATTTTAAGTTAGTATCTCATATCCAGTTTCAGTAACACGTATTGTATGTTCCCACTGAGATGATAATGATCCATCTATTGTAACCGCGGTCCAATCATCTTCAAGCACATCAGCTTCTGGACTACCAATATTGATCATAGGCTCAATAGTAAAGGTCATGTTAGGTAGTAATATCATACCTTCTCCCTTTTTACCAATATGAGGTACAAAGGGCTCTTCGTGAAACTCAATTCCAACGCCATGTCCACCATAATCATATACTACAGAATATCCAAGGCTTTCTGCATGTTGCTGAATTGCATTTCCTATATCTCCAAGGGTATTGTAAGGTTTTACCTGTTCCATACCTAGTTCTAGACATTCCTTTGATACACGAACTAAATCTATTGCTTCTTTAGAAGCCTCCCCAATTATAAACATTCTATTGGCATCTCCATAATAGCCATCTAGTATGCAAGTCACATCTACATTAACTATATCACCATCTTTTAGAACTGTGTCATCTGGTATGCCATGACATATCACATCATTTATTGATGTACATACGCTCTTTGGAAAACCACCGTAGCCTAGTGGTGCTGGATATGCATTATGCTCAACAGTATATTCATGCACCCAAGTATTTATTTCATTTGTAGTTACTCCAACTTTTATTCTCTCAGAAACCATATCAAGTACTTCATGAGTCAGCTTACAGCTTTTTCTAATTCCATCAATTTGTTCCTCTGTTTTCATGATATCCCTAGGTATTTTATAACCTACTTTTTTCTCTATATTGCTAATAAATATATCCTGATCCATGTGACATCTTTTATATTTTTTACCACTGCCACACCAGCAAATATCATTTCGTGTTAGAATGCTCATTACATTTCCTCCCAATTAGATTATTCAAACCATCAAATTAAACTACAATTTAGTTATAACGCATATGCTTACCTCTAAGTAATCTTAAATCTTCAAGATTATATGCTATATTGATAGTCTCACCCTTAATTATAGTTCATAATTGCAAGTATTCAACCTTATTGCAAAAACTTTTTTATAAATCGCCCTAAGATATTATACATTTCTTTCAAGAGGAGATGATTTAATTTATAACTTGTTTTGCTCCATCCTCTATTATTTCCTCACTTTCACCCATCAACATTCGAGTACTCTTCTCAGAATTTTCAGCTCTCCAAACCGCTGCACTCTCATTAAGATTATATTTTTCTTTACTCCCTAGTGCCTCAGTTAATGGTAAAACTTCATATACAAATTTATTATTATCAGTGTATCTATGTACCCAAGTAGGTATATAAGATACTCCACTTATTGTAATATTATTTGATAATTTGCTCTTCTTAATTTGTATATTCACCATAATTCCATCCTCAGTATATCTATTATTAGTTCTTTCATATTGCTGATTTGAAATAAAATTGCCCATTGAATAGACCACCAAGGACCTTTTGCCTGTTTTTTCTGAAGTTATAAATTCAATAGGTTGAATAACGTGTGGATGACTTCCTAAAATAATATCTACCCCATACTCACATAGCGCATTTGCAATACGTATCTGATGAACATTAGGCTTTCTCTCATATTCATTACCCCAATGTATAAAAAAAATAATTGCTTCTGCTCCATTACTTTTCATTTCATCAATTTGTACTTTAATTTTACTTAAATCCTGGTCAATGTGTTCATAACTAAAAGTGTTTAATAGATTTATAATATCACTAGGAATTTCTATTGCATTTAATGTTTTATTTTCTCCCTTTCTTGGTGTTTCAAAGCAATAGCTTATAACTCCAAGTTTTATTCCTTTAACTTCCTCTATTATATAAGGCTTGTCCTCTAAATTTTCTCTTGTGCCAATGGCTATAAGTTTTCTCTTTTTAATTTCTTCAAGGGTGCTCATAACTCCGGAACTACCCATGTCAATAGTGTGATTGTTAATTGTAGATAAAACATCAAAACCGCTATTTTTCATAGCATCAACAATGCTACTAGGAGAATTAAAAAGTGGAAATCCTGAATATTTTTTATTTTCACCAGCTAAGGTGGTTTCAAAATTTGCAAGAGCCATATCTGCTGATTCTATATGTGATTTCACATATTTAAAATTATTTTCAAAATTGTATTCTCCTGTGCCCTCATTAAATTGTGCTTTTAGCTGATCTTCATGGATTAATATATCCCCCACCGCTATTATACTTGCTTCGCTATATTCTGGATTTTCACTTTCGGTTACATTATTTTTAACCTCTTGATTATTAGCCTCCTTACTTTTATTAACTTTATAGTTATCAGACTGGATATTCATAATCAATGTACTGATAACGGTGGCTACAAAGATACTTATAATTATTAGTATTTTAATAGATTTTTTCATATTACATCACCACTTTTCATATTGATTAAATGGGAATTACTTACAAATAATATTGTACCATTTTTTATAATATATGTGTTATAAATGTAAATACATATTCTCTTGTTTTTTTCTATATTTTGAAATTTTTTTGTGTTTTCCTACTAAAAACTACATATTATGTTTTTAAATACATTATTTATTTGTATCTAACAATTAATAGTGTGATTTTCACTTTTAATGGTGTAAAATATATTAATATATCAATATATTTCATGGATTTAAATTTTTATGTTTTTAGTTATTTTTTTCTGAAAATACTTTTTAATATTAAAATTTTATAAAATCATTTAATTGTTTTATATTTGGAGTGTGATGTAGTTATGAGACTTATACCAATAGAATTCGCAAAGCCAGGAAATTGCTTAGCTAAAACTATATTTGATAATGATGGAAGGGTTTTATTAAGAGAAGGTGTTGTTTTAACTGAAGCTTTTTTAACAAGAATTACAGGTTTACAAATTTATTCCATCTATATTAGTGATGAATATAGCGATATTATAATTGATGATGTTATAAAACCTGAATTACGTCAAAATGCAATAAAAGCCATCAAAGAAACCTTCTATAGCTTTGAAAAATATAGTTTGTATTCTAATAATACAAATTTTAACGAAAAAAAATTTGCGAAGGAAAAGAAAGCCTATTTCGAGTCTATAGGAGGTCTTTCTAAAGATATAATTGATGAAATTATAAGTAAAAAAAATATTATGATTAATCTGGTAGATATTAAAAGTATGGATAATTATACCTACCAACATAGTGTTAATGTAGCTATAATTTCTCTAGTATTAGGTGTTCAATTGCAACTAAATCAAAATGAACTTTATACTTTATGTATGGGTGCATTGATACATGACATAGGTAAAGTTCTTATTCCAAAAGAAATAATTCTAAAACCTGGTCCCTTAACTGATGAAGAATTTAATATTATAAAGCAGCATACTACAAAAGGCTATGATTATTTAAAAGGATGTCTAGATATATCTGCCCCCGCTAGAATTGTGGCTCTTCAACATCATGAAAAAATGAATGGAGGTGGATATCCAGATAATATAAAAAATAAATCTATAAATAGATTTGCTAGAATTGTTGCTATTGCAGATGTATATGATGCACTTACTTCGGATAGGCCTTATAGAAAAGCTATGAGCCCCAATGATGCTTTAGAATATATACTTTCTCATTGTGATACTCAATTTGATTATGAAATGGTTACAGCATTTTCTAAGGCAATTGTCCCTTACCCACCTGGAACCCTAGTAAAACTGAGCACTGGTGATATCGGTGTGGTAACAGCTGTATTTCCTGACTTTGCTTTAAGACCGCAAGTTAAAATTATAAAAAGTGGAACGGATGGCACTGCCCAAGAGGTCGGTTCAACTGTTTCATTAGTAGATCAGTTGAATATTGTAATTAAAAATATTGAATTTGTTATTTAATCGACATCTGATTTGTTGTTAAACTACATAAAGGATATTCTGAAATATCAGAATATCCTTTTATATTAAAAATATTTTTAAGACTTGAGCTAAACTNATTTATAGTTTCATATAAATCCTATGCCTTTTGNCTATTTTGAAGCTTTCTATACAATCCTTTTAAGATTCTCGTATTTGTTAGAACCAGCATTGGCTACTAGATTATTATTAGCTATTTCTGTAGCTTCTTCAATATTCTTAGCCTTAAACATTATAGTTCCACCATTTCTATTATACATTCCCCCACAAATTAGATACTTTGAAGAATGATTAACCTTGTTAGTACTCTCAATATAAGTTATTGCTAAACTGTCATTACCCTCTTGTGAATAATTAATCTTAACCCATAAATCCTTTGTTTCCATATTGTTTTACCTCCAGTTAAATAATCCACTAAAGTGGTCCATAAATTCAAGCTGCTATAACATACAATAACTATATATTAAAAATACTTTACAGGTATTTTTATCCTTAATACTATATTCATATTATAGCGAACGTTTGTTCGTAAGTCAATAGATTTTATAAATTTTAATATCTTTTACAAATATATATGCTTGTCCTATATTATTTATTACTAAAATAAATACTGCGCGTAACCCTTATTAATCACAATATTTCAAAAATATCAATGAACAAAAAAAAGGTACAGGTCTAGAGTATGTTTTATACTCTAAGCCTGTACCCAGTGCCCCAAACAGTTTCAATATATTGAGGAACAGATGTAGACGCCTCAATTTTCTCTCTGACTCTACCAATATGCACTGTAACAGTTGCAGTATCTCCATTAGCATCAAATCCCCAAATTTTTTCAAATAATTCATCTTTGCTAAATACTCTATTGGGATTTTCAGCTAGATACAGTAATAATTCAAATTCCTTTTGAGCTAAATTTATTTCAACGCCATTCATAAATACCTGTCTGCAATCTTTTTTTATTTCTAGCCCTCGAATTATGAGCGTGTTATTTTTGATGTTGCCCTTNAATTTATTCTTTATTCTTTCATAATTTCTAATATGTGACTTAACTCTAGCAACTAATTCACTGGGATTNAAGGGCTTAGTAATATAGTCATCAGCCCCAAGACTGAGCCCCTTTATTTTATCAATGTCTTCCTTTTTTGCAGAAACCATTAAAACAGGAATGTCCTTCTCCTCTTGCAGACTACGCAAAATAGTATATCCATCGATTTTAGGAAGCATAACATCAAGAATTAATAAGTCAAATCCCTTTGTTTTTAAGGCATTTAATCCATCTACTCCATTATTACATATTTTAACTTCAAAACCTTCAAGCTCTAAATAATCTTTTTCAAGTTCAGCAATGCATGCATCATCTTCAACTATTAAAATTCTTTTCATAATAATCCTCTACCCTTCTGATATTCTTCCAAATGATATCAAAATGCTTGTACCCTTATTTTCATGACTTACAGCCCATATTTTCCCTTTGTGTCCCTCTACAATTTGTTTTGCAATGGCAAGTCCTAGTCCACTTCCATTTGCTTCACTTCTTGCAGAATCTGCTCTGTAAAACCTATCAAAAATTTTATTTACATCCTTCTCATCAATGCCGCAGCCATTATCCCTTATCTCAATAATAATACTAGAATTAGTTTCTCTAAGCAGTATGGTGATTTCGCCCTGCTCTTTATCCATATATTTACGAGCATTATCAATAATATTTAGTATAACCCTCATCAATCTTTCTCTATCTATTTTAACGTATTTTGAATCCTTCAAATCATTCTTCAGACAAATTTTTATATTTGATTTTTCAAGCTCTATTGCACTTTCATGAACACAGTAATTAAAGTAATCTACAATATCCGTTTTTTCAAAGTTAAAGGGAAGTTGACTCAAATCTAATTTGGAATATAAAAGTAAATCATTAATCATAACATCCATCTGTTCTGCTTTTGAATAAACAGTTTTTAAGTAGCGTTCTACCTTTTCAGGGGTATTTGCCACACCATCTAGAACCCCTTTAACATAGCCTTTTATTGAGGTTATAGGTGTTTTAAGATCATGAGATATACTAGAAACCAACATTGTTCTATTATCATCATACTTCTTTTTCATACGAATAGAATCCTTAAGTTGTATTCTCATCTTTTCAAAATCAACACATAAATCTTTAATTTCTTGGTCGCCAACTTCAATAATTTCTACACTTAAATCACCTTTACTAATTTCTCCTACTGCAGTTTGTAAAAGTGATAGGGGTTTTATTATTCTTTTTGAAAGCAGATAAGACATAAATATGTTAACTGCTATAAACGTGATAAGAAATATCACAAGGATAAATATAATAAACTTTTCAAGAATATCTGAATACTCAAAAACTGGCGCCAATAATATGGCATCGCCTAAAGCTTTATCTTTAAACATAATTGGTGCCACTTCCACCATNTAAGCTATAGTATCAATTATGACTATTTTTTTTTGAGATTTAGTTTTAGCTTCTAATAAACATTTTTCTATATCAATTTTATTTACATCCTTAGATTTGAAGATTATAGTATTGTTTTTAAGAATTATAAGTTCTCCATTTATGTTTGATAGTTTCTGGTACAAATATTGTTGAAACTTTGGGTCTTCTATGTCATCTGAACTTTGTTTCCATATGCCGCTTTTAGTATCAGACAACTCCGTTTTTATAAATATGAATTTCTTAAAATTATCATAACTTACATCCTTATTAAAAACCCTTGAGGAAACAAAAATAAATAAGATGGCTGCTATAATAGTAATAAAAAAAGGAATTACTATAGTTATAGTATTAGAGAGTAATAACCGTTTTTTTATATTCATTTTTTTCACCTCAAAAATCAACTAAATTCACATAAAAGCGACTTCTAAAATTCTTTTTTATCAAATAAATAATATCCTGCTGTAAAAAATATTATACCATAACTGAGCATCATCATAAACTGAAGAAAGATTTTAAAAGTAGGAATAGTCTCCATAATAAATAGAGTATACCAACTCATCATAGATGTAATAAACACGCCAGAGAATCTATAAAAAATGATTCCTAGTCCTTTAAAGGCAACAAAGACAAAAATAGATAGGAAAAATACACCTATACCACTTCTAATTATATTTGCGAAAAATGCAATAATTATTGATAAAATCACCATAGGCATGAGTGTTACGATATAAGAAATTAGGATTTTAATAACACTATTAAATGTGAATGAATTTGAATTAAAAAGGCAACCAGCGAGTATTGAAAAAATCATTACAAATAAAAGGTTGGCTAGAATAAACAACATAATTGCAGTTAACTTTGCTGTATAAAACTTTAATCTTGAAATAGGCCTTGTAAGTGAAATTTTCATAGTATTCTGTGAAAATTCTCCTGAGAAACTTTCTATGGTAACAAGTGCTGTAAATAGCGGAAGAATTGTGTTCACCACGACTGATAGCACAAGTATAGGAAATACCATGCTTGAAACCCCACGTAGTCCAAAACCACTTCTTAATACTACCATAGATAACTGCCCTATTATTATGAAAATAAGTGATATAATCAATGCAACTAAAACTTTTTTTCTTTTGTATAACTTTTCAATTTCATTTGTTAATGCAGCTTTAAATTCTACCATTTCTCTCTACCTCGCTAACAAAATAATTTTCTAGTGTTGCATAGTTGTTTAATATATTTTTCATAGTATCTACATTAAGCATTCGCCCATTGTATAATACACCAATATGGGTACAAGTAAGCTCAACATCATGGATAAGATGGCTTGAGATGAAAAATGTAGTATTTTCTTTTTCTACCAGTTCTTTTATTATATTTCTCATAGAGATCATTCCTTCAACATCAAGTCCATTTAAGGGTTCATCTAAAATAATAACTTCGGGCTTCGCTAAAATTGCAGCAGCAATTCCTAGTCTTTGCTTCATTCCAAGGGAAAACTTTCTTGGTTTCTCATTTTTATATTTTAAAAGTCCTGTCATTTCTAAAACTTCATGGATTCTCTCTTCATCAACATTTTTATAATATCTTGAAACTTGTTTTAAATTTTCAAAGGCTGTTAAATATAGATAGGATTCTGCAGTTTCTATGATGCAACCTACTTTTCTCATTACTTGCTCATATTCTTCTAAGATACTTTGACCTAAAATTTTAACATCTCCACTGTCTGGCTTTATAAGCCCAGTCATGATTTTCATAGCAGTGGTTTTACCAGCACCATTAGGTCCTAAAAACCCAAATATATTGCCTTTATCTATGTCAATGTTAATATCTGTTATACCTCTTCCATTTTTATATACCTTGGAAAGGTTTTTAATTTCAATAGCTTTTTCCATTTATGTACCCCCAAAATTTAGTAAATAGCAAGTCAGTATTAGTATATTTGACTTGCTATTTATTTTCATATGTCCTTTTTATATATTTTATTTGAGCCTCCCCTGCCTTTAATACTAGTAATCACATTTGTTATTAATTAAATACTCTACTATATTGATCATCAAACATTATATTTCCACTTCTGCTTTCATTTATATTAAAACCTATTTTTGCTGAACCTGGGTTAATATATAAATTTCCTTGAATCTTATTTGAAGAGTCGATTCCGTTAAAAGTTGCATTCATCTTATTATTTGCATCAAACTTCGCTTCAAATTTAAAATCTTTTTTATTGCTTGCGTATTCTTCATATCCCTTTGCATATTCTTCATAATGTCTTCCACTAATACTCTTGTCGTCTACTGCAGTAACATCTATGAATTTTTCACCTATTTTTACGAATTTGCCATCCTTCTCTAATATAATTTCTGTTTTGTANTTCCCTATATATTTTTCAGGATNTGATAATTTACTATAATCTTGTTGTATGTTTTTTTCTACTTTCTTACCTGTAAGATCAGGTTTACTAACCTTAGTTGAGTTAATATTTGTCATCTTTGCTAATAACTCGAAGGTTAATTTATGCTCTGTGCCTTTTTCATCTTTACCGGAAATAGCTCCAGTTCCAAGAATACTTTGAATAAATCCCTCTTTAGTTGTTACCATATTTCCTGTAATTCCTTTTACAAATACATCACTTGTTATTTTAGGCATACTACTCTCATTATTAGGGTTATTAGACATATTACCAAATACACTCTTAGATTGAAGAGATACCACTGCATTAATAAGCGCTGGTATTTGTGATTCACTTAGAGAACCAGATAAAGTCTTACTTCCATCTGAATTTTCAGTAACTACAACAGCTTCTTTTAAATTACCTATAATAGCATCTGCAATTTTTTCCATATCAGCAGCTCCCTCTTCTTTAAAAGGATTGCCATTAGTTGTATTTTGCTGATCGCTTGTATATTCATTTAAATAATAAATATTTTGTTCATCATTTTTACTTATAGATCCTTTTTTGTCAGAATAATTATAATTCTCAGTCTTTTTTGAATCTTCAAGTCTTGTGGTTACAGTTTCTTTCGCTCCAGTTGATACATTAACTTTATTAAGAGAATTTTCAGAATAAATGACAGTACTATTGTCCTTTATAATAAATGCCACGTCAGCAGTATAGCTTGAAAGTTTAGTAGTACAACTTTCTGCTGTATATTTAAAAGAATCCTTAAGCTGATCATACCCACTTCTTGTTAATACTTGAGCCATAGCGGTAGTTGTAAACATTATGGTACCTATAGCAAAACTTATAATTGTTGATGTTTTTTTGTTTAATTTCATTTCATAAAATCCCCTTTTTGTATTAAATTTACTTCTTAACATGAAAGCCTTTCATAATTCTATTTTAAAGTACATGTCTCTACTTTCTATAAACAAATTATAAACAAAGTATAAACTTTGCTCTTCTTTATATATCTAAAAGATTATTTTCGCCCCATTTTAATTGCCTTTTCGGTACAGCTCTCCATAGCTGAAATCACAGCGGCTCTAAAATTATTCTTCTCTAAGGTATATACTGCCTCTATAGTAGTTCCCCCTGGTGAGCATACATCATCTTTAAGCTTTCCTGGGTGTTCTCCTGTTTCAAGTACCATCTTAGCTGCTCCTAGCACCGCTTGAGCTGCCATTTTATAAGCCTTTTCTCTAGGCATTCCTTGAAGTACTGCTCCATCTCCTAAGGCTTCAATAAACATATACACATAAGCAGGGGATGAACCACTTATAGCTGGGACTACATCAATAAGATTTTCCTCTAATATTTCTATCTTACCAAAGCTTTCAAAGACTTTTACTACGTCTTGCAATTCTTCTTTTGTTATATTTTTATTAGCACACAGTGCACTCATTCCCTCGCCTACAAGTGCTGGTGTATTTGGCATACTTCTTATAATCTTTGCAGCGTCTCCAAGGGTATTACTCATATCCTCTAGCGTTATCCCTGCAGCTATAGTCACTATAACTACATCCTTCTTTAAATATGGCTTTATCTCATCAATAACCTCAAAATATTTATAAGGCTTTATAGCTAATATTACTATATCCGATACCTTTGCAACTTCTACATTATCCTTAGTTACTAAGATATTATATTCCTTTTTTACCTTATTTAAACTCTTATCTGACCTATTACTTGCTATTACCTTTTCACAAGAAACTAAATTTGATTTTACTATTCCACCTATCATAGCTTGCGCCATATTTCCGCAGCCTATAAATCCTATTGTTTTATTCATATTGTTTATTCCTCCTGTGTAAATATTCTTATTATATTAATTATATCATTTAAAAATATACTTTTCTCGAATACATTTCACAAATATGGTTATATTATCTATTGAAGATATATATTAGCAAGAGTCAAAACAATTAATAACTGTTTTCCACTCTTAAGCTATACAAGGAGGTTTATATAATGTCCCATAAAGATAATAAAAACAGTAAAGATAATAAGAAAGCTAATCCAAAAACAAAACAAGAATTAGATAAAATGAGAATGGAAACTGCAAATGAAATAGGCGTTTCTAAAGAATCTAAAAAATTAGGAAAAGAAACAAAATAGTTTTCCCCATATAAAAGGGAGATGTCTATATAAAGACGTCTCCCTTTTACTTTATGATATAAAATTATAATTGCGATTTAATTTCCTTTAGTATACATTAATATTTATCTTTCGTCGGCTATAAAATATAACCCTAATATTTCTGGTCCTGTATGCGACCCTATGGCCGTACCCACATAACTTAAAATGACGTCTTTAACATTCCCATGTTCTCTAACTAATGCCTCCAGAGCTAATGCATCTTCAATGCAATCACCATGACCTATTGCTATAACTTGTAATACATTTGGGTCTGTTCTTTCTTTGAATTTTTCAACCAAGGTACTTATTGCCTTTTTTCGTCCTCTACATTTGGAAAAAGCAGTTAGCATTCCTTCATTGTCCACAAACAAAACGGGTTTTATATTTAACAAGGTACCAACGGCTGCAGCAGAACTGGATATTCTTCCACCTCTTTTTAAATGATTTAAATCATTAACTGTAAACCAGTGGTTTATCTTAAGTTTATTTTTCTCTAGCCATGTAACTATTTCCTCTTTAGTGTTCCCTTTCTTTAACATTTCATAAGCATAATAAACTAAAAGTCCCTGCCCNAGGCTTGCACATTTACTATCAATTATACTTATATCTGCCTCTGGGAAGTCTTCAAGTATGGTTTCTCTTGCTATATTTGCACTATTTATAGTTCCTGATAACGCAGAAGACATGGAAATATATATAATAGGTTTTTCTTCTCTTACATACTTACTAAAAACCTCTAGATATCTTTGGCTATTTATCTGTGAGGTAGTAGGCATTTCTCCTTGCCTTAAAGCATCATAAAAGTCCTTACGAATAAAATATTTTCCAAAGTCATCCTCTATTGCTTTACCTTTAAAGTTACATACTAAACCTATGGGTACTATATTTTCTTGTCCAATATACTCTAAAGGTAAATCGCATCCTGAATCTATTACTAAAATTGTATCACTATGTGTTTCACTCATAACTCAATTCCCCTTTGCCATTCTGGTAAATATTATTCTCTTCTCTATTATGTATGATTTATACATGCACTTCAATACCAAAAAAAAAGAAAAGTATATATACTTTTCTTAAACAAACTAAAATGAAACGTATTATTTATTCTACTACCTTGCCAATCTTTCTAAATTTATAATATCTTTTAGTAAGTAATGATTCTATAGGCTCCCGTATTAACCTATTAATTGACTCTTCTAAATTACGTTTAATACCCAATGCCATCTCATCTACATTAGTATGTGCTCCCCCCAGGGGCTCTTTTATAATTCTATCTATTATTCCAAAATTAATTAAATCTTGAGCTGTTATTTTCATTGCATTAGCTGCTTCACTCGCAAGACTCGCATCTTTAAATAATATAGAAGCAAAACCCTCTGGTGATAAAATAGAATAAATTGCATGCTCTAGCATCCAAACCTCATCCGCTACCGCCAATGCTAAAGCTCCACCACTTCCACCTTCTCCTATAACTATGGAGATTATTGGTGTTTTTAAATTTGACATTTCCATAAGATTTCTAGCAATTGCTTCTCCTTGTCCTCTTTCTTCTGCTCCTAGTCCACAATATGCTCCTGGAGTATCTACAAGACAAATAACGGGTCTTTGAAACTTTTCTGCCTGTTTCATGAGTCTTAAAGCTTTTCTATATCCTTCTGGATTTGGCATACCAAAGTTTCTTTTTATATTTTCCTTTGTGTTATTTCCCTTTTGCTGAGCTATAACAGTTACAGGAATACCATTAAACTCCGCAATTCCACCTACAATAGCAGAATCATCCCCATAATACCTATCCCCATGTAGCTCCATAAAGTGTTCAAAAATTTTATTAATATAATCAAGAGCAGTAGGACGTTCCACGAGCCTTGCAATGCTTACTTTATCCCAGGCAGTTAAATTTTTATAGGCTTCCTTTTGCATATTATAGAGTTTAACTTCCATCTGTCTTATTTCTTTTCCTAAATCCATATTTTGCTCTGTTGCTAAATTTTTAAGTTCATCAATTTTACTTTTCAACTCATACATGTGCTTTTCAAAAGGTAAAGTTCCCATAAAATCTCCTCCCTATGTGTTATTATTATCACTCTATATTAGCTATAAATGAATTTTTAGTATCTCAGCTAAGGTGTCCTTCATAGCTTTTCTATCCACTATTTTATCTATAAAACCCTTTTGGAGCAAAAATTCAGCCCTTTGAAATCCATCAGGCAATTGTTGCTTAATTGTTTGTTCAATAACTCTTCTACCTGCAAACCCTATTAGCGCATTGGGCTCTGCTAATATTATATCCCCAAGCGTTGCAAAACTTGCTGTAACTCCACCTGTAGTTGGGTCCGTGAGCACTGTTACATAAAGACACCCTTTTTCATTATGCCTTGCAATAGCAGCACTAGTTTTAGCCATTTGCATTAGAGAGTATATACCTTCCTGCATTCTAGCTCCACCTGAGGCTGTAAATATAATAATTGGCGTTTTAGCTTCTGTTGCGCTTTCAATAGCCCTTGTAATTTTCTCTCCAACAACGGAACCCATGCTCCCCATCATAAAATTACTATCCATTACTGCAATTACCGTATGCTGTCCATTTATCTTTCCTTCTCCAGTAATTACAGCTTCATTTAATAATGTTTTATCCCGTAGACTTTGGAGTTTTTCACTATATCCTTCAAAATCTATAGGATTATCTGAAATCATATCCTTATCGTATTCTGTAAAAGTTCCACTATCTATAGTGTAATTTATTCTTTCTCTACAGCCGATTCTGAAATGAGTTCTACAATTTTCACATGTCATTATGCTATCTTCTAAATCCTTACTATAAAGAATTTTACCACAGGTTTCACATTTAACCCACATTCCGGTCGGAATATTAGGCTTTTTCTCGCCATTATCATTTTCTAAATTTTTAACCTCAATATATCTACTTTTTTTAAATATACGTTTAAACTCAAACATATAGCTACCCCTTTCTAAAAACATACCTACGTAATCTGTTCTCTATTTTATACCCATGCTTATAGTATAAAACTTCTGGGTATTAAATTCCAGTATGAATTTAGCTACTTTTTAAAGATTCTTGAATTCTTTACTAATGAAGCTAGTATCAAAGTTCCCACTTATAAAATTTTTATTATTTACTATTTTGAATTGAAAGTCTATATTAGTCTCCACACCTTCAATTATAAACTCTCCTAAGGCACTCCTCATCTTACATAGTGCTTCCTGCCTATCTTTTCCATGTACAATGAGTTTACCTATCATAGAGTCATAGGTAGGGGGGATTTTGTACCCTTGATATGCCGCACTATCAATTCTTACTCCATTTCCTCCAGGAAGATGAAGTGATTTTATTTCACCTGGGCAAGGCATGAAATTTTTACTTGGATTTTCTGCATTTATTCTACATTCAATAGCATGCCCACCGATTTTTATATCTTCCTGTTTATAAGGAAGCACTTGTCCCGAAGCAATATTTATCTGAGCTTTAACTAAATCTACCCCTGTGATCATTTCCGTTATTGGATGTTCCACCTGAATCCGCGTATTCATCTCCATAAAATAGTATTTACCATACTTATCTAATAAAAACTCTATGGTTCCAGCATTTTTATAGTTAATAGACCTAGCTGCTTTAACTGCAACCTCACCCATCTGTTTTCTAAGTTCTTCTGTCATTGCAGATCCTGGTGCCTCTTCTATAACCTTCTGATTACGCCTTTGGATAGAACAGTCCCGCTCGCCAAGATGAATAACATTTCCATGCTCATCTGCAAGTATTTGAAACTCTATATGCCTTGGCTCTTCTATGAATTTTTCCATATACATCGTATCATCACCAAAAGCTGTTTTAGACTCTGTTTTAGCAGTATTAAACGCTTGTATAAGGTCTTCTTCCTTTGTAACAACTCTTATACCTCGTCCCCCGCCCCCTGCTGAAGCTTTTATCATTACAGGGTATCCTATTTTCTTAGCTGCACTTATGGCATCTGCTTCAGAAGCAATCTCTCCATCTGATCCAGGTACTACTGGTACTCCAGCCTTTATCATCATTTCCCTTGCCTTTAGCTTATTACCCATATTATCGATATTTTGTGAATCTGGACCTATAAATTTTATATTACACTCCTCACACATCTGTGCAAATTTACTGTTTTCAGATAAAAACCCAAATCCAGGATGAATTGCTTCTGCACCTGTAAGCACTGTAGCACTTAGGATATTCTGCATATTTAAATAACTATCCTTAGATTTAGCNGGTCCTATACATATAGCCTCATCTGCCATTTGTGTATGAAGAGCAGTTTTATCTACCTCAGAATATACTGCGACAGTTTGGATGCCCATTTCATGACAAGCCCGAATTATTCTTACTGCTATTTCGCCTCTATTAGCAATTAATATCTTCTTAAACATATTATTTACCTTCCCTGCACTTAATATTATTATTAGATCCCTACTGCAAACGTAATTTCAGCCTCTGCAACCTTTTGTCCATTTACTGTGGCTACTGCCTTTCCAATTCCAACAGGTCCCTTCATTTTGATTATTTCTACCTCAAGCTTTAGAACATCTCCTGGAACAACTTTTTTTCTGAATCTAGCTTTATTAATACCACCAAAGTAAGCAATTTTACCTTTGTAATCTTCCATACTTAAAAGTGCTACTGCTCCAACCTGTGCAAGCGCCTCAATTATTATTACTCCAGGNAGTACAGCTTCCGTAGGAAAATGTCCCTGAAAAAAATACTCATTCATAGTAATATTCTTATATCCAACAGCTCTTTTTCCTGGCTCTAATTCCTCTACTTTATCCACAAATAAAAATGGATATCTATGAGGAATAATCTCTTGAATTTGTTTTATATTCAAAGTAGTACCTATTGTATTTTCCATGTATATCCTTCCACCTTTCACTCATATAAATCAATGGACAGATTAAAATTCTCAGCTGTCCAACTATTATTTTTTACGTATTTTAAATAATGGCTGTCCGTACTCTACCATATCTTCATTTAAAACTAAAACTTCTACAACTTCTCCATCTACTTCACTTTCAATTTCATTCATAAGCTTCATAGCCTCTAAAATACAAAGGGTGTCTCCCTTTTTAACCACTGTACCAACTTTTACGAAATTCTGTGATTCATCACTAGGTGAGGAATACATAGTTCCAACAATAGGAGATTTAACTACAAATAGATTCTCTACTGGTATTATTTTGGCATCATTTTCTATAGTGCTAGTTATGTTGCTTTCTAGTATTTCTTCAGCCATTTGCTTTGTGGCTATATTTTCTCTAGTTAGTGATTCTTTAATAACTGATTGATCAGGTGCAACAGTTGCTGGCATTCTTTCTACTACAACCTGCTGCTGTTTTTTCTCAATCTTTATTCTTATACCTTCCATCTCAATTTCAAATGATGTAAGCTCTGAGTCACTAACGGTTTTTATTAACTCTTGAATGTTTTTGTAATCCATAATTATTTACCATCCCATTTTTTTAATAATATAGTAGCATTATGACCACCAAAGCCTAAAGAATTAGACATTGCATATTTAAGCTGCAGTTTTCGTCCTGAGTTTGGAACGTAATCTAAATCACAATCTTCATCTGGAACACTATATCCTATAGTTGCTGGTACAAAACCTTCTTCTAATGCTTTTACACATACTATAGCTTCTATAGCTCCTGATGCTCCGAGTANGTGTCCTGTCATAGACTTTGTTGAACTTATAGGTATTTTATATGCGTATTCTCCAAAAGCAGACTTTATAGCTATAGTTTCAAACTTATCATTGTAGGGAGTACTTGTTCCGTGCGCATTGATATAAGATATTTCTTCTGCCTTAACATCCCCATCTTTAAGTGCCATTACCATTGCTCTTGCAGCACCTTCTCCATTTGGTGATGGTGAAGTTATATGATAAGCATCACAAGTTGCTCCATAACCCTTTATCTCTGCATATATTTTTGCATTTCTTTTTTGTGCATGCTCTAAAGATTCAAGTATAACTATACCTGCACCCTCTCCCATAACAAACCCAGACCGCTCTTTATCGAATGGAATTGATGCTCTTAAAGGATCTTCACTTTTGGTTAAAGCTGTAAGCGAGGTAAAACCTGCTAAAGCCAGTGGAGTTATTGATCCCTCTGCTCCCCCAGCTATTATTATGTCTGCTCTTCCATCTTGAATCATGTGAAAAGCATCTCCTATGGCATTAGTTCCTGTAGCACAAGCGGTAACTACACTAGTACACATACCTTTAGCCGCATACTTTATTGCAATGTTTCCAGCTGCCATATTGCCTATTATCATAGGTATTAAAAATGGTGAAACTCTATTAGGTCCCTTTTCCATAAGTTTCTTATGTTCTTGCTCAATAGTACCAAGTCCACCTATTCCTGAACCAACTACTACCGCTAATCTTTCACTATCTATAGCTTCTAGGTCAAGTCCAGAATTTTTAACAGCTTCGTCAGCTGCTACCATAGCATACTGACAGTATTTATCCATTTTTCTAGCTTCTCTTTTATCTAATGCAACTGTTACATCAAAATCCTTAACCTCTGCACCTAACTTACATTTGAAGTCAGAAATATCAAAAGACTTAATTACATCTATGCCGCAAGTACCTTCTTTTATATTATTCCAAAAATTATTTACATCATTTCCTATAGGAGTAACTGCTCCCATGCCTGTTATAACAACTCTATTTTTCATAAAGTGAACCCTCCTTTAATTATAACCTAAAAGTGCTTTATCACCTAAAGGTACTTAATCACCTAGAGGTGCTATATCACCTAAAGGTGCTGTATTAACTGATTCTGATGTTACATTACCATTCCACCATCAACATTTATAACCTGCCCTGTTATGTATGAAGCTTCCTCTGAGGCTAAAAATGCTACTGCGTTTGCTACATCTTCTGGCATACCAAGTCTTTTTAGTGGAATAGTGCTTATTATAGTATCCTTTACCTTCTCAGTCAAACCATCAGTCATATCTGTTCGAATATATCCTGGCGCTACTGCATTACAAGTAACCCCACGACTTGCGAATTCTCTAGCCACAGCCTTGGTCATGCCTAAAATTCCTGCCTTTGCGGAGGAATAATTTACTTGACCTGCATTCCCTATGAGACCAGACACTGAAGATATATTTATTATTCTTCCACTTCTTTGTTTAAGCATAATGGCCGATACATGCTTTGTGCAATTAAAAGCACCCTTTAGGTTAATATCTATAACGTTGTCAAAATCCTCTTCTTTCATTCTCAGTAAAAGACCATCTTTTGTTATACCAGCATTGTTAACTAGAATATCTAAGCTTCCGAATTCTTTAATACATTTTTTCATCATAAATTCTACATCACTATAACTACTTATGTCACACTGAACCGCTAATACCTTAACTCCTAAAGCTTCTATTTCTTTAACTACTTCCTGCACTGCGTCTACACTATTTCTATAGTTAACAACTACATTTGCCCCAAGCTTTGCTAGCTTTAATGCTATTGCTCTTCCAATACCACGACTAGCTCCTGTAACTACTGCTGTTTTTCCTTTTAACATATACCTGATCTCCTTTATTTTTCATAGTATCTTTGCTTCTTAAGAAGACCTTGCTTTTAAAGCATTTTTGCTTTCCAAGCATTCTTACTTCTTAAGAAATCCTACTGTTTAAGAAGTTTTACTGCCTTTTTAAAGATGCGACAGCTTTATCTAAAGATGCCATATCTTGTACATTCACTACTGTAAGTTTTCTATCTATCTTCTTAATAAAGCCACTTAACACTTTGCCTGGACCTATCTCTACGAAAGTATCAACGCCATCTTTTATCATATTTCTTATAATTGTTTCCCATAATACGGAACTCATAACTTGAAGTTTTAAATTAGGTTTTATATCATCCACACTTTTTACATAATCGCCAGTTACATTTGTCATTACTGGAATAGTAAAATCCTTAAGTTTTATATTTTGAAGCTCAACTTCTAATTTCTCTGCTGCCGGTTTTAGCATAGAGGTATGGAAGGGTGCACTTACTGATAAAATCATTGCTTTTTTTGCACCTTTTTCCACAGCTCTTTCGCAAGCAAGTTCTACGGCTGCTATTTCCCCGGCAATTACTATTTGTCCCGGACAATTTAAATTAGCAATCTCTACTATGCCAGAAGTTCTAGCATCACTACAAGCTTCTTCAACATAATCTGTAGTAAGGCCTATTATAGCTGCCATAGTTCCTATTCCTACAGGCACTGCTTCTTGCATAAATCTTCCACGCTTTTTAACAAGCTTAATAGCATCTTTAAAATCCATGGCTCCACTACAAACAAGCGCTGAGTACTCTCCAAGACTTAGTCCTGCAGTTACATCACATTTTATTCCCTGCTGACTTAATGCCACGAGAGCTGCTATACTAGTAGCTAAAATAGCAGGCTGTGTATTCTCTGTGATATCTAGTTCTTGCTGTGTACCTTCAAAACAAAGTTTACTTAATTCAAAACCAAGTTCACTATCTGCTACATTAAATATATTTCTGCATTCCTCAATATTCTCAAATAATTCCTTGCCCATTCCAATATATTGGGCTCCCTGTCCGGGAAAAATAAAAGCAGTTTTACTCATAATTCCCCTCCTTAATCATCACTTTTAGTGCTGTAATCATCACTTTAACTTCATCTATGTCAAATAATAATATTCTTTTTTATATGAATTTTCTAATAGCCTCTTCTGCCTCTGTAAACATTTCTTCTATAATTTCCTTGCAACATTGTTCTTTCTTTACAAGACCAGCGATTTGTCCTGCCAAAACGGATCCCATCTCAATATCGCCTTCTTTAACTGCCTTTTGTAGACATCCCCGTCCAAGTTCTTCTAAAATCTCTACTGAAACATTTTCCTTTTCAAGCTTCTGAAATTGTCTTGATAATTTATTTTTCAAAACCCTAACTGGGTGACCTGTAGGTCTTCCTGTAACTACTGAATCTATATCCTTTGCTGCTAATACCTTTTTTTTGTAATTTTCATGAATTGTACATTCATTCGCTACTAAAAACCTTGTTCCTACCTGAACTCCCTGTACTCCAAGCATAAAGGCTGCTGCCACGCCACGTCCGTCGCCTATGCCTCCTGCTGCAATTACAGGAATATTAACTCCGTCAACAACTTGAGGAACCAGGGCCATAGTTGTAAGTTCGCCAATATGGCCTCCAGATTCACAACCTTCCGCAATAACTGCATCTGCTCCAGCTCTCTCCATTCGCTTAGCTAATGCAACAGAAGCCACTACTGGTATTACTTTAATTCCATGTGCCTTCCAAAGTTCCATATATTTACCTGGGTTTCCCGCTCCTGTAGTAACAACTTTAACGCCTTCTTCACATACAAGATGTGCAATTTCTTCTGCATTCTCACTGAGTAGCATTATATTCACACCAAAAGGTTTATCTGTTAACTTCTTTGCTTTTCTAATTTCATCTCTTATATAATCAACTGGTGCATTAGCTGCTGCTATAATACCTAAGCCGCCTGCATTAGATACTGCAGAAGCTAAGCTACTATCTGCAACCCAAGCCATTCCACCTTGTATTATTGGATATTTTACACCTAAATCTTCAAAAAATACAGAATTAAACATTTTACCCCTCCTTGATTCCTTAATCATCTTCTTCGAAGCTGCAATATTAACGACTTCAGAAGGAGATTTAGACTCTCACTGAATTTCTCTATTTGAGAAAGCATATAACTACTACTTATATAAATAGGAGACCTTCCTTCTGAAATGTCGTTAAAAGAATATAGTTAGGGTTAGATAATTATAGAAAAAAAGTATATATTACGTGGACTACATTTCATGTAATATATACTTTTTAACGTACTGAAGGAAACTAAATTTTAATACACTTAGTAGTTCAGCTCTCTAATTATCTAACCCCGCAATTCCTATTATTTAAGTTTTGCTTCTATATATTTAACAATTCCCTTTACATCCTTAATGTTTTCAATATCTTCATTTGGTATTTCAATTTCAAAAGCTTCTTCCAGTGACATTACAATTTCAAATATTTCAAGAGAATCTACACCTAAATCATCTGCAAAATTTGCCTCCATTGTTACCTCTGCTTCGTCTATCCCTAATTGTTCAACTATTACATTTTTAACTTTTTCAAATACCATTATTAATTCCTCCTAATATTTTATTTGTTCATTGTCCATTCTATTAATGAAGCTCCGTAGGTTAATCCACCGCCAAAGCCTACAAGTATAATTTTATCTCCAGCATTCAATAAATTTGTTTTATTCATTTCATCTAATGCTATCGCTATACTTGCTGCTGAAGTATTTCCATACCTATCTAAATTTACAAAGAATTTATCTTTGTCAGCTTTCAATCTTTTTACAACAAAATCTATAATTCTGAAATTTGCTTGGTGACAAACTACATACTTAACATCATCTAATGTATAATTATTTTCTTTTAAAATTTTATTTATGCTACTTACAATAACATTTACTGCAAACCTAAAAATTTCTTTGCCGTCCATATCTATTTTTGCTTTAAAATCTTCTTTTCCATTTGTAAAAGTGTTTTTTACATCTACTGTTGGACAAGTCAAAAGATCACTTTTCTTACCTTCTGAAGCTGAATCCACAGAAATAATTCCTCTCTTATTGCCTACTTCAATAACTGCTGCTCCCGCACCATCTCCAAAGAGTATGCAAGTGTTTCTATCTGTCCAATCAACAATCTTCGATAGTACCTCAGCACCTATTATTAAGGCTCTTTTGCGGTTACCAGTTTTTAAAAATTGCATTGCTATATTAAGAGCAAATATAAACCCCGAGCAAGCTGCTGATATATCAAAGGCCATGGCATTATCTGCTCCAATATTTCCTTGAACTATACATGCAGTGGCTGGAACAAATTGATCTGGTGATGTACTTGCAAGAATTATAAGATCTATATCTTCAGCTTTAACATTTGCATCCTTTAATGCCGAAAGAGCAGCTTTTGTGGCGAGGTCTGAAGTATTTTCTCCTTGTGATATATGTCTCTCTTTAATACCTGTCATAGAAACTATCCATTCATCAGAAGTATCTACAAGTTCTGCCATTTGTTGATTAGTCATTATATTTAGAGGAGCATAACTTCCTGTACCAATTATCTGTACCTCATTCATTGCTTAATTGCCCCTTTCATTAATCTTCTAATTTATATTTTTCTTTGAAGAAATTATTCAATTTTTCAAGAGATTTTATTAGTACCTCTTCTTCTTCTTCGTTAAGACCATCTATAGTTGAGTGCACCATATGTGAATGAAATTTATCATGTATTCTATAGGCCAGCTTTCCTTTTCTAGTAAGAGCAATCATTACTGATCTTCTATCTTCTTCCCCTCTTTTTCTATCTACATAACCTTTTTTTACAAGTTTATTGATAGCTGTAGTAAGAGTACCTAAAGTTATTTTAAGATCTTGGGATACTTCTGTCATAGTTCTATATTCATACATTCCTATTGCATCAATAGTATGAATTTCTGTTATTGATATATCATTAAGTACCCCTTCTTTAAGTGCCTTCATTTCTATTTGCAATATATCATTAAATGTCTCTACTAGTAGTTCATTGACAACTCCAATATATTTGCTCATATTTATCACCATTTCCCATGCTTTGACTTTCAAATACTTTGATAATCAAAGTATATCTTTGGAAGGGTTGTTTGTCAATATTTTTACCACAAATATAAATATATTCATAATTAATTCAAATTTTCATATTAATGGTAAAATTAGATAATACTCTCTGCCTCTACCACAAGTTCACTCATGAGTTCTTTTACGGTCATCATTTTATCTACTTTATAAGCATTACTTCCCACAAAAATAAGACCTTTATCTAAATTACCTTTTACTGCTTGTATTAACGCTTCGGTAATACAATAAGGGGTTTGTCTTGGATCACATTCCTTTATGCATAAATAGCATTTTTCTACTTTACAGCCATTTTCCTCTACGTTCTTCATAAACTTATTGTTAATAGCTCTCCCTGGCATACCTACTGGGCTTTTTACTATCTTTATGTCTTCTTGTTTTGAATTAATGTATGCCATTTTAAAAGCTAAACTAGCATCACATTCCTCAGTAGCCACAAATCTAGTAGCCATTTGTACACCAGCTGCTCCAAGTTTTATAAACTCGGCAATATCTGATCCAGTATAAATCCCACCAGCAGCTACTACTGGAATTTTTTTATTATATTTTTCTTCAAAAGGTTTCATTGCTTCAATAACTTCTTTAACTATGTCCTTTAAGTCTTGGGTTTTCTTTTCTATTAATGATTCCATTGAGAAACCAAGATGTCCGCCAGCTTCAGGTCCTTCAACAACAATTAAATCTGCGGCACAATGATCTTTTCTATCCCACATTTTTGATATTACTGTAGCTGCCTTCGCTGATGATACTATAGGTGCAAGCTTTGCTTTGAAGTCTTTAGCTATTTTAGGTAAATTAAGTGGAAGTCCCGCACCAGATATTATTAAATCTATACCCTCTTCTAGAGCAGTTCTTGCTATTTCCTCATAATTATTCATAGCTACCATAATATTTATTCCTATAATACCCTTAGGACTGAGTTTTCTAGCGCGTCGTATTTCATTTCTTAATGCTCTTTTGTTTGCTTCCTTTGCATTGTTTCCAAAGTCTTCTTCATTATACCCAATTTGGGCAGTAGATATTATCCCTATTCCACCTTCATTTGCAACAGCTGATGCAAGACCCGAAAGAGATACTCCTACCCCCATACCGCCTTGAATTATAGGAACACGTGCTATTAATTCTCCAATTTTTAAAGGAGGTAACTTCATAATTATCCTCTCCCTTTACTTTGATTTTCAAATAGTTTGATAGTCAAAGTATATATATTTTTACGTTACATGTCAAGACAAAAGTATTTTATAATTATTTTCAATAATAGAGTTTTAAATTCCCATACTTTTTAGTATTTACTATGTTTTAAAAATTATTTATTTTAACTGTCTTTGTTTTATATTTTTATTGTCATTAGTAATTATTGTATTATAATGAAGTTGTTATAATTTAATAATTGTAAGTACACTATAATAATTAAAAAAGCATATGGATTTTTAATAAATACAAAATAGTTGTATTTAAAATAGAAAATCCGCAAAAAGGATGGATTTATTTGATTCGTGTGATAGCTATTACAAAAGATTTAAAGCTAATTTATGATTTGCCTATAGATGAGTTATCAAAGGACAATATTATGTGGTATTGGATGGATTTTAATAATCCTGACCAAGAAGAAATAGCCTTGTTAGACAGTTATTTTCATTTTCATCACTTATCTATAGAAGATTGTGTTTTTTCATTTAATAGTCCTAAGCTAGATTATTATGATGATTATAATTTTTTTGTGCTTAATGCTCTAAATCAATATACTTTAAATCCAGTAGAAGTCTCTCTTTTTGTAGGCAATAAGTACATCGTGTCTTATCATAGTACTGAATTAAATGAACTAGATGAAGCCTGGCAGCGAGTAAAACAGATGAAAAAAATTGGGATAAAGGGCCTTCTTATATTGCCCATCGAATATTAGATAATATAGTTGATTACTTCTTTCCGGCTATTAATAAAATCGAGGACAAATTAGATGAAAATGAAAATAACGTTAAAAGAAAGCATACTCGCATCTTAATGGATGAAATTTTTGATATAAGGAGCGATTTATTAAATCTCCGAAAAACAATAAATTCTATGCGTAATTTGTTATATAGAATAATAAACTCTGAACGGCTTATAGGCTTTCATGAACACAAATTATATTTTTCTGATATTCATGATCACTTAATTAAACTTTCAGATATGATAGCTTCTGATAGAGAATTAACCTCAGATATGCGTGATAATTACTTGTCCATAAATTCATCTCGTTTGAATAAGCATATGGTGGTTTTAACTGTTATATCAAGTATATTTATACCATTAACATTTGTAGTAGGGGTTTACGGTATGAATTTTCAAAACATGCCTGAACTTACTTGGAAATATGGCTATTTTATAATTTTAATAATTATGGCTTTTATTGCAATTAAAATGTTTTTATGGTTTAAACGTAAAGGATGGTTTGATATGTAGCTGTTTTTTATTAATTAAAAAATCATTTATATTTATATGTTCAAGTTACATATTATAGTCTAAAATGTAATTAAAAGTTTAATATATATTAGAGATGGAGTGTGAATTATGAAAAGGAAAGAAATCAATTGTCAAAGTTGTGGAATGCCTTTAAATAAAGATGAAAAATATGCAGGAACTGAAGCTGACTGTAGCTTAAGTGAAATGTATTGCAGTCATTGTTATGAAGATGGTAAATTTACTTTGCCTGATATTACAGTGATTGAAATGAGAGATATGGTAACTAATAAAATAATAGAAATGAAGCTTCCTAAATTTGTGGCAAAATTCTTAACAAGAAATACTTATAAACTAAAAAGGTGGAAAAATATAAACCCAGCTAAGATAGCCACAAAGAGTCCTAAAAAATAAAACTCCTAACCACAATATAACTTTAGAGAGAAGATGATAAAGCCTATGGATTGGATTATGTCAATAAAAGATTATATCCCTTATAATGAACAAGAAAAAAAGGATAAAAAGTTAATTGAATATTCTATAAATAAATTTAATGATATCTTAACTAGGGACAACGGCATGGCTCATATAACAAGTTCAGGCTTTGTAGTAAATAAAACAAAAGATAAAGTGTTAATGGTACACCACAATATATATAATTCATGGTCATGGACAGGTGGCCATGCGGATGGAGAAAAAGATTTATTGTCTGTTGCAATTAAAGAAGCAAGAGAAGAAACTGGAGTAAAAAATGTTCACCCAGTTTTTCCACATATATTCTCATTGGACATATTACCTGTGCTTGGTCATATAAAAAGAGGCAACTACGTATCCGCACATTTACATTTGTCACTTACTTATTTAGTTGAAGCTGATGAAGATGAACTTCTCGTGGTAAAAGAGGATGAAAATAGCGCTGTGAAATGGATTCCAATAGATGAGGTCAATTTATATAGCAATGAACCTCATATGCAGAAGGTTTATGAAAAATTAATATGTAAAATTAAAGTGTTACTTTAAGTTATATAAAAATATAATTTAAAGTAACACTTTTCATATGTATAGCCCTTTGAATTAAAAAAGCGCGACACCCTTTCCCTAAAATTCTTATAGGTATAAAATAACTTCTAAATAAATATATTATTAAATAAGTCAAAAATATTAGATTTAACTATGAACTCTATTAGAAATAATGATAGAAAGGATGATAAAATATGTTTAGTCTTTTTAAGGTAAAAGGTGAGAAACGCATTATTGCTCTTATTATTAGCATTTTATTAGCAGAAGGCATAGGTTTTTTAAGTGGTTTTTTAAGTATGACTGCATCTAGCGATTATAAAAATTTCAATAAACCAACCTTTTCCCCACCTGGATGGATTTTTCCTGTAGTCTGGACAATTTTATTCTTTTTAATGGCTGTAGCTGCTTATAGAATTTGGATGAAAGGTAAATCTGGTGAGGACATAACTAAAGCATTAGTTTTATATGGTATTCAATTATTCTTAAACTTTCTGTGGTCCATTATATTTTTCAGGTTTAGACTTTATGCAATAGCATTTCTAGAGTTACTTGTTTTAGTAGTATACATTCTTTTAACTACTTTTGAGTTTCATAGGATAGATAAAACTTCCGCTTATCTCATGATTCCTTATATAGCTTGGGTATCCTTTGCTGGAGTTTTAAATTATGCTATATGGATGTTAAATTAAATGATTTTACTTATAATCTGACAACGTACCCCATAGTTTTAGACGACTAAACATTGGATAAGCCGAATTAAATTTCACATAAATAGGTGCTTTAAATAAGGAAGGATTAGTTTTTAAAAGCTCCCTATCTCCATAAACAATTGCCTCTAATGCTAAAGGGAGCTCTTTTACAAAAATATCATTGCGGATGGCTGCCATTACCGAGTTCTTTTCTTTATCTACCATAACATTGACCATCAAGACATACTCATTATCAGACCTACTCCATTCTGCTAGTACTTCATCCCTCATAACAGTAATTTTGTTATAATCATATTTTGCAGCAATAGTTAAAAATAACTCGCCCGTAATATCGGAATGAGTTAGTGTATATTTTCTTGGAATAATTGGTTCGATCTCACTTGTCATAGCGCCAAAATTAACCTTTAATTTTTCAGGATTTAGTTTTTTCAAAGCTTTCCCTCCATAATATAAGTACATTATGTATATTATGAAGTTAAGCGTTGTTATGTTCTTTATTATGAACTTAATGTTATAATAATATAATAAATGTGGTTATAATATCCTTTATAGCTATTATGGTAATTTTCATTATACAGTTCACATTAACCCATATTATGAATAAAAAACACCCCTCATAATTTTCGAAAATATGGATAGTTGATAAATGGGAGGGTATAAGAAAATGAATACAATAGAAAGTGAAACATCACATAAATATATATCTATTCGAGATATATTTGTTATGGTGGGGTATGGAGGTAATAATTAATGATTTTACTAGTAATTTTCAAGTAAATTATTTTTCGCTAGTTAAATTATTGGTTTTATGCTTGGTTTCTCAGGTGGGGATAAATATAATTCCAAGTTTAATCTTATGCAAACTTAAAAATTTAAATATTAAAAAAATATTTAAACTAAACCATGTTTCAGTTAAACAATTTCTACTGAGTTTTATTTTGTTTTTATCATTTTTAGGTATTTCATTATTCTTAGATAATTTTATGAATATAATAATAAGTAGGTTTGATTTAAGTTATAAAATGAATGATTATATGTTGCCAAGGATAATTCAACTCTAATAGTTTTGGTTTTAGTAGCAGGTATTTTAACTCCGCTATGTGAAGAATTATTCTATAGAGGTTTTTTAATAAGTAGTATTGAAAAAAGCGGAATAAAATATTCAATTATTTTTTCAGCTGTTTGTTTCTCTATTATGCATACAAATCCATACCGTTTATCAAGTCTTTTTATTTATTCTGTTTTTTTAGGAATTATTGTCTATTATACAAATTCAACTTTACCAGGAATTATATTTCATATATTTAATAATACAGTATATGAAATAGGGTCTTATTTTACAAGAGGAGATTTAGTCACAGCATCATTTATCAATAAAAATAACAAAGGTGATACCTTATTAACAAGGTCATTTATAATTTATGTAATAATCTTTATAATTTCTTTAGTCATAAGTTATATAGCAATAAAAAAGCTAAAAAACATTTGGCAATTATATAATGAATTTCCTGTGAAAAAAAACAACATAGAGATACAGGAACCTTCGCGGAAATTAAATATTTGTATATCTATGGTAGTTTTAACAGTATTATTTATTTTTAAAGTATCATTATATTATTAATGAGCTCCATGAACATCGTCTAATATTTTAATATTAATATAAAGCTGGAGGAAATGTGTGATTATTGAAAACAAAAGAATAGAAGGTAAAGGTCTAACATGGATACTTCGTTGTCCAACAAAATATGATGCAGTTGAATTATCTAAATTAAGGGTTAAAATTGATGGACAAACAGAAAATCTTGATAGGGAATCTGGTGAAGATTTATTAACTCCAGAAGATTTTGAAAAACTTATTTATAAAGATTCAATAGCGGAAAGAACTATATTTTTAGTTGCAGAAATAGAAGGTAAAATTGTTGGATTTACTCGTTGCGAGGTAAGTAAACTAATTAGATTCAGACATAAAGCAGAGTTTGGATTATGTATTTCTAAGGAATACTGGGGTCATGGAATTGGTAAAGTGCTACTAGAAAATATTTTGATGTGGGCAGATACTGTGGGAATTGAAAAAATTTCATTAACTGTGGTACAAATAAATACAAAAGCGATTCAATTATATAAAAGATATGGATTTGTAGAAGAAGGATTATTAATAAAGGACCGTATTCATAAAGATGGAAACTATTATAATACGGTTATAATGGGAAGATTATCAAATGCAGGCGATACTTGCGATGGCGTTCGACTATAATTGCAAAGGTGATTGTTGGGTTTTCATGGTTTATAATATAAGGAGGTGAATTATGTGATTTTTGATACAATACTTTTTGATTTGGATGATACAATCCATGATAGAAACAAGTCGTTGTGTAAATTTATTGATCTTTTTAAACTGAAATATCGCCCTGCCTTGAACTATGATAATAAGTTAATTATGAAAAATATTTTTTTTGAACTTGATTGGCAAGGATATAGACCAAGAGAAGACATGTTCAAAGAGCTACAAAACAGAGTTTCATGGAAATATAAACCTAATTTAAAAGAGTTAATTGATTTTTGGAATGAGGAGTTTCCAAAATGTGCTGAACCTATGGCTAACTTATATAATGTTTTAGATTTCTTTATGAATGAGAACATAAAAATGGGAATTGTGACAAACGGTGCTTCCAATTTTCAAAATACAAAAATTAATAAAATGAATTTAAGAAAATACATGAAAACTATCATTATTTCTGAAGAAGTTAATATTAGAAAGTCTCACCCTGAAATATTTCATCTTGCTTTATCTAGAATCAATTCTAATAATGAAACTACCTTATTTGTTGGGGACAACCCTTTATGGGATATAAAAGGTGCAATTAATGCTGGTTTAATCTCTGTTTGGTTAAGTAATGGGAAAGTGTGGGATGCAAAACAATATGCGCCAAAATATATTATTAATAATATATCTGAACTTATGAATATATCCTCTAAAACGGGAGAAATGCTGGCTTAACAAATCATTAAATCACAATAACTTATAATAAGGGGATGATAGTATGAGTGAACAAAAGGTAATTGAATTAAGTGAGCATATGAATACGGTGGATACTATATATAATGATTTATTAAATCTCGGCATTAAAGATAATGATATTCTACTAGTGCATTCTTCACTCTCAAGTATTGGTTGGGTTTGTGGAGCTGCTCAAGCAGTTGTAATTGCGCTTAAACAAGTTATTAATGAGAACGGAACTTTAATAATGCCTGCTCATAGTGGCTCAATTTCCGATCCAGCAAAATGGGAAAATCCGCCTGTTCCTAAGGAATGGTTACAGCCTATATATGATAGTATGCCAGCCTTTGATGTAAATCTTACTCCAACTAGGGGAATGGGTAATATTGCTGAATTGTTTAGAACTTTACCTCAGGTATATAGGTCCAATCACCCACAGGTGTCATTTGCAGCATGTGGTAAATTTGCTAATGCTATTACAAATAATCATAAACTTACGCCTCAATTTGGAATGGAGTCCCCCATCGGTAAAATGTATGATTTAAATGCTAAAGTACTTTTACTAGGAGTAGGATATGATTCGTGTACTTGCTTTCATCTTGCGGAGGCATTAAATGAAAAAATGCCAACAAGTAAAATGGGCGCGGCCATTATAGAAAATAACAAAAGAATTTGGAAGTGGTTTGAAGATTATGATTATAATTCAGAGGATGATTTTGAGAAGATTGGTAATGCATTTGAAGCAACAAATAACGTTGTAATTGGTACGGTTGGTAAGGCTCAATGTAAGTTATTTAATATCAAAGTAGGAGTTGATTTTGCGAAAAAATGGCTACAAAGTAATAGGTTTGAATAAATTCGTATTATTTAAAAGTAATGTAACATTTTATAAAATAGGAGGCACTTATGAACGGAAAAATGAATTCAAATTACAGTGTAAAACAAATAACAAGTCTACATAGTAGTTGTAATAAATGTGGTTTACCAATTATAAATTGCCTTTGTGATAAAGCACCAAAAGTAAAAACTGATGCAAAGATTTGGATTCTGTCTACGGAAAAAGAATTTTATAGGGCTTCTAATACTGCAAGGCTATTAGAACTAGTTAACCCAAATTCAACAGAGATTTTTCTTTGGGAAAGAACTAGGATACCAGAAAAATTAGTAGCAAATTTAAATAATGAAATGTATGAGGCCTTCTTGCTTTTTCCTATAGAAAATAGTGAAACAGAGCTCCGTAAAGTTGAATATAAAAATACAGGAAAAATCCCTGCATTTATTATTATAGATGGTACTTGGAAAGAGACCCGAAAAATATTTAGAAGAAGCGCCTATCTAGAAACACTACCAATCATTACATTAGAACCAGCTTTTAAGTCTAATTATGATTTGAGAAGAGGCGTGGTGGATGGTAACTTATGCACAATAGAAGTTGCAATGGAAGTATTAAAACTAAATGGAGAGACTGAACCTTCACAAGTAATAAATGAGTTTTTCAATTTATTTTTAAAGAGCTATAAAGCAGGGTCAAGTGGCCACCAATTAAAGTGAAAATGCCATCCAAAAGGATGGCAAGAAATAAGCCTATTGCATTGGCTGTTGAAAATTTTGAGATTTTTGATCTTTGATTTTCTGTTTACCTTCCTCCATAAACTGAGAGTCCTTTGGAGATAACATATATAAAACTTCTTCAAGTTCCCCAACGTGCCTTCTTTCTTCATCTGCAATATGATTCAAAACCTTTTTAACTCTTTCATCATCCGTAGACATTACATGAGCTTCATAACCTATGATAGCCTCAAACTCACCCGCTATGTCCACACGAATTGCTTGCGCTAGCTCCTCATTTGACATTTTTCTTGGTACATTTGCAACAAATGGATTTCCTAATAACGCCATAATTTCTTCCTCCCTTTTAATGTTAAATTTATTTTTATCTTTATACTAAATAATTATTCATTTTACCTTTTTTTATAATACATCATATTTTGTGATTTTATATGCTACAATCATTGTAGCTGTTATTATAAAATTATTATGCTAGTATTTATATATTTACCTAGTCTACTTATGAATGGAGTATATTTTATGAAAAAGTTCAAAAAATTCTATATAGAAATTACAAATGTATGTAATCTTTCCTGTAGTTTTTGCCCTAAGACACTTAGGTCTCCTGAATTTATGAATATAGAAACCTTTGTCAAAATATTAGACCAAATAAAACCTCATACGGATTATATATATTTCCATGTTAAAGGAGAGCCACTATTACACCCCAAATTAGATGAATTTTTAGATTTAAGTTATGAAAAAGGTTTTAAGGTTAACATAACTACCAATGGAACTCTAATAAATAAAGTTCGTGATAAAATAATCTTAAAGCCCGCGTTAAGACAGATTAATTTTTCTTTGCACAGCTTTGATGGCAATGAAGGGGGTTCCAATAAGGATGAATATGTTAATAATATTATTTCCTTTGTCAAACAATCTATAGCCACAACGGATACTTTATTTTCTCTAAGGTTGTGGAACCTTAATGTTGATAATGCCACTAACCTTGAAGCTAATAAAAATCGTGACTTACTTTTCGTAATTGAAAATGCCTTCCAACTACCTTATAAAATTGAAGAAGAAATACACCCCGGTCGTGGTATTAAAATTTGTGATAAAGTATATTTAAATCAAGACCATGAATTTCAGTGGCCAGATTTAAAGGAACACGAAGATAATAGCCCTGGTTTTTGTTATGGTCTTAGAAATCAAGTAGCCATATTAGTAGATGGCACAGTAGTCCCTTGCTGCCTTGATGGAGAGGGCGTAATTAACCTAGGCAATATTCATGAAACTCCGTTTTCTCAAATAGTTGAAAGCCAAAGGGCAAACCACATCTTTAATGGTTTTTCTAGAAGAGAAGCCGTTGAGGAATTATGTAGAAAATGCGGATACAGAAAAAAATTTAATGAAATTCCATAAAAAAACAAATAACATTGCTACAAGCGCTGTTACATCTTTTGTAAATAACGTATAATCGACACCTGAAACAATTTTTCTTAATCCAGATACTACATAAGTAAATTTTATAGTATTCTTAAAAATTATTAAATCTTATAAATAACATGGATTAATATAGTAATAATGGAGATACTATGATTTATATGTTATAAAAATTCACAAATAAAGGGTGATGAGATGAGAATACCAAATCATATCGGAGTAATTCCCGATGGAAATAGAAGATGGTCTGTAGATAATGGGCTATCAAAAGATAAAGGATATAACTTTGGACTAGATCCTGGTTTATCACTGTATAAACTTTGCAAAGATTTGGGTGTAAAAGAGATAACTTATTACGGGTTTACTACTGATAATACAAAAAGACCACCCTTGCAGAGAGAAGCTTTCGTTAAAGCTTGTGTGGATGCAGTCAAGCTTTTAAGTACACAGGATGCTGATTTATTAGTAGTAGGAAATAGCGACTCTCCTATGTTTCCTAAAGAACTACTTCCCTTCACCACCCGCAAAACTTTTGGCAAGGGCGGTATAAAGCTAAACTTCCTCGTGAATTATGGTTGGGAATGGGATCTAAGTAATCTTGATAAAAATAAAAGTAGCAAAAGAAGTAGTATATTTAATTGCATAAAAACTAATGATATTTCTAGAGTAGATTTGATTATTCGTTGGGGTGGAAGAAGGCGTCTTAGTGGATTTTTGCCACTACAATCCATATACTCTGATTTTTATGTTATAGATGACTTTTGGCCTGATTTCAAACCCGAACATTTATTAACTGCTTTAGATTGGTATAATCAGCAAGACGTAACCCTTGGTGGTTAATGACATCCTCAAAAGGTAACTAATCATTATGCTAGTCTATTTTTTTAAGATGCCTAAATTAATACTATTGTTTTATAATAGATATAAGTTTTAATATAAGCTATATCTATTTTTTTATATGCTAAAATATGCTATTATTAAGTTGAAATCCAATGCTTTACATTTTCATAAAGGGAGTTTTTTATGATTAACGAAAAAATAAATTGTTATAAATGTAAGTATTACTATATCACATGGGATGCAGCTTTCCCTAAAGGGTGTAAACTTTATGGGTTCAAATCTTTGAGTTTGCCTTCCATACTAGTAAAGCAATCCTCTGGGACATGTTGTGGTAAATTTACACCAAAAGAAAAATAGCTAAGTTTTTATTAAGATTTCTAATATATTTGTATGCAAAATAAAGCATATAACCAAAAGGTATAAATTATACTTCGGGTTATATGCTTTGTGAGTCTCTGAATTATTAATCTGTAAACCCTTTATTTTGATCAACTATCTCATATGCGTAGGGCTCAATTTCTTCTTGTTTTATTGTACCATCCTCGTTAAGGCCTGTAACTATTGTTGGAATATTTACTAACTTACTATCTATACCTTGGATTTTAACATACCTATCTAATCCATCTTTAAATTTTTCGTATTCCTGATTTTCCAATTCTCTTCCCTTCATACGCTTCAACTTATAGCCTCCTTTTAAATATTATGCTATCCATATACAAATGCTTATATACTTCCTAATTTTTATAAATAATTTTTCTCCAAAATATGAGCATGCTAAAGAATGATTTCAAAAAAATAAAACACCTATTAAGGAGTTTTATTTATAAGAATCATTTTGTTTTATTTATAACTCTGTAAATCACATTAGCTAACTGTTCCAAAGTATAAGGTTTCTTTATGCAGTCTCTAAATCCATATTCTCTACAATTATCCATTACTGAATCACTACTATATCCACTTACTACTATTGCATTGGCATTTTTATCAAGTTCCAACAGCTTTACAATTGTTTCTTTCCCGCCCATGCCCCCGCGTATGGTTAAGTCTATTATTACTGCATCAAAGGGATCATTCATTATAATAGCATTTTTATAGGCTTTAAGGGCCTCCTCACCGTTCTTTGCCATTTTCACTACATATCCTAGCTCCATAAGCATAAGTCTGTTAATTTCTCTAATATTTTTATCATCATCCATTACTAGAACTTTACCTGTGCCTTGCCTCACCTTTTCATGATTAACCTTATTTACAATTACTTCTGCCTCTGAGGCCCTCAAATAAATATAAAAGCTTGTACCAACTGATTCTTCAGATTCTACATATATATATCCATTGTGCTTAGTAATTATTGAATAACTAGCTGCAAGTCCTAGGCCCGTTCCATCGGCCTTTGTAGTAAAGTAAGGTTCAAATATCTTATCTATATTTTCCTTAGGAATTCCCTTTCCTTTATCTTTTATTTGGACCATTACATATTTACCTTGCTTTATATTGTTTTTATTGTTTTCCTCTACGTATACATTGTTAGCGTTTACTTTAATAGTGCCACCATTTGGCATAGCTTGCTCTGCATTTATTAATAAATTATTAATAACTTGCCGCATTTGACCTTCATCTACTTCCACTGGCCATAAATCTTGCGCTATTGAAAAATTGCACATATTATTTGAGCCGCTTAATACCATATTAGCGGTCCTCTTAATTAAATTCTTTATGTATATATTTTTTTTGATTGGTACTCCCTCTTTTGAAAAACTCATCAATTGTTGATTAAGATCCTGTGCCTGTAATGTTAATTTTTCAATTTGTGAAAACTTGTTAGTAATTTTATTATATACTTTATCAGTGCTTATATTTAAATATCTTTTGATAATGTAAATGTTTCCTAGAATTATAGTTAATATATTATTAAAATCATGAGCAATTCCTGCTGCAAGAATGCTTAAAGAATTTACTTTTTCTAATTTTACTAATTGTTCTTCAAACAAAATTCTCATTTCTTGTAATTTTTTCTGAATTTCCTCTTTTGATTCTAAATATTCACTTATATCATTTATAACTAATTTTATTTCATTACAATTGTTATCTTTATCAAGTATCTTTTTAAAAATTAATTGTAGGAAGTAAAGTGTTTCTTGGACATTAATTTTTTTTATGAAATTACGATCTTTATCATCACTTTTAATAAACTCTTGAGTTTTTATATTAAGCCATATTGGTATAGCAAATTTATTTTCATCATCATTAGTATATTGGGATATATTTATTTTTTTTAATATATCTTTTGCTTCGCTATTTAAATAATTAACTTTATTATCTTTATTAAAAGATATTAGTGGAATAGGTAACTGCTCATATTGAATAAATAAAGTTTCTTCCTCTAAACCCATTATTATAAGCCTCCCTGAGTATTAACTTAAAAAACCACAATTATTTTGATACATTTAATGAAGTATTAAATATAATCTATGTTTAAATGTAAATACAAGAATATTATACCATTATATGTATTAACTTTCATCTATTTATTTTATAACAATAAATTTTTCAAAAAAATAAAAAGAGCATATAGCTCTTTTTATTAAAAAATCTTTTACTCAAAATTCATTGTGTACTTTATTTATTCATCAACTCTTATTGCTGACTTACGTTTTTTCTTCTGCATATCAGAATCTTCAATAGTCTCTGGCTTTTTAGGCTTATTATCTTTTTCTTTTGCTGGTGCTTTCATTTCTTTATATGGCATAAAATCACTCCTTTATTATGTATTTTTTACTTCTAACATGTTTTTATTCATACATTTATTTTTACTTTATGTATTTTTGAGGATTTATAGGTTCACCATTTTCTCTAACCTCAAAATGTAGATGAGGTCCCGTGCTATTACCAGTGCTTCCCACTTCTCCTATTTTTTCACCCACCTTTACAACTTCACCTTTTTTAACATTAATAACACTACAATGCGCATAGATGGTTTCTATACCTCCACCATGATCGATTTTTATCACATTTCCATATCCATCCTGCCAGGCTGCATAAGTAACGGTACCATCTAATACATCATTTATTGTGGCACCAAAACTGGCCGCTATATCGATCCCTTTATGCATTTTTCCCCATCGCATACCAAAGCTTGAACTTATGCTTCCTCTTGATGGAGTGTTCATATATGCCGATTTGAGTGTTACTGGTTTATAATTTCCCACGAATATTTCTTTGTTTTGCGCTGCCACTATGATTTCTGACTTTAAAGCCTTTTCAGATACCATCTTATTGTTCAGGGTTATTACCTCCGTAGTAACTTTTTTAATTCCCGCTTTACCTTCACTCTGAATCTTGTTAACTCCATCCATTAGTTTATTAGATGCTTTAATAATAGTAGAGGGGTATATTGTTTGTTGTTTACTTTTACTTCCTACTATCTTAACAGTTATAAACGGTATTTTTGCTATAGTGTTATACTTTAATAACTCTTTCACAATTTCATAATTTTCATATAAATTTATTGTTTTAACCTTAATAGCTTCATAACTAATTATATTTACTATTTCTATTTTTTTAATACTATTTAGCTTTGATTGCTTAGAGTAATAATCTTTTACAGAACTCAAAATTTCTTTTCCTTGATTTTCGGATACCACATATGCTATTTTTCTATTATCTGATTTCATTAAAAATCCATCCACTACTATATCGGACTTTTTTAACATTATGTCCTTGAGTTTATCCCCACTTATAAACATAGCAACATCATCTACCCTTGCACTATCTAAATCAAACTCTTTTTTTATAAATACATTTCTATATTTAGACTTAATTTCATTCTGTAATTGTTTATATGTTTTATTAAATTCCTTCTTACTTTTTACATAAGTTATGGTACTTTTATCTATTGAAACTTTATAACCATTAAACCTATAAACATTAAAATACAGAATAGTAGCTGTAATTATAAGTGTTATGAGTATAACACCTATATTGATTTTATTTCGATTTATAATATTCAATATTAACCTCCTATGGCACTTACTTAATATGCCCTATATGGCTAATTTTAAACATTATTGAAATATATTTTTTTATTTCTCTGTTTAACTATATGGTATACTATAGGTTGACTAATGAAATTTTTTTAATATAAAAAGAAAGGTAGTGACTTTATGAGCACTTTCATGTTTAAAAACGAAAATTATAAATATACTCCTGTGAGTAATATTTTTATAGATAAGTTTATGCCTAAAGCTAGGGGTGAATTCGTTAAAGTTTACCTTCTTGGGCTAAAATATTGTGCCTCTGGAGAAATAGGTGCTACCTCTTCAGTTATAGCAAATACCCTTGGGCTCCTAGAGACTGATGTTGTTAATGCCTGGAACTATTGGAATGATGAGAATTTAATTAAAATGACTCCTATTGACAATATGGGTAACTTTAATATTGAATTCTTGGATTTATTAGATGTTCCTGATGAAAATATACAAAATATAAATTTGCTTGAAGAATTAACTAATTCTTCAATAAAGGGCATGCTTCAAGACATTGAGAAACTATTAGCTAAGCCTCTTTCCCCAAAAGAAATGACTATGTACCTAAGCTGGCAAAAGGATTATAGTTTCCCTCCAGAGCTAATACTTCTCTTAATTCAATATTGTGTATCAAAAGGTAAGGTTGACTATAGATACATTGAGACTATTGCAATTGCATGGCATGATGCCAATATTAAAAATATTGAAGATGCCCAATCTTATATAAAAAAGCATGAAGATAAATGGATTAATATTAGGAAAATATTGAATTACCTAGGAATAAAAGCCCCAGAAATAATGAAACCTCAAGAACAAATATTAGATAAATGGGTGAATGTTTATAAATTTTCCCTAGAAGTTATATTTAAAGCTTGCGATATCTGTTTTGATAGACTGGGCAGAGCTGATTTTAAATATATTGATGGAATTCTAAACAGTTGGTTTAAAGACGATATAAAATCTTTAGAGGATATTGAGAAAAAAGATAAAAAACGATTACTTACTACCAAAAGCAATACTGCTGGTGGAAAACCTGCCAAAGGAAGTTTCAATGATTATGAACAAAGAGCCTATGACTTTGATGAACTAGAAAAAAAATTACTAGGATGGGATAATAATGATTAAAGGATATCAAACTAAAATATTAGCTTTATATGATAGAGTAAGAGAAGAAGAAGAGAGTGACTTTAGAAAAAGAAAAACACACATAGAAAAAACTCATCCTGAAATTATTGAATTAGATCACAAAATTGGTAAGCTATGTATAGAATTATCCATTAGTGCTTTAAAAAGCATTCATAATAGAGATGAATATTTACATGATTTAAGAGAAAAAATAGTCGATCTAAGAGTGAAAAAATCTGAACTATTAGTTTCTAATGGCTTTGATATGGAATACTTGAATTTACATTATAGATGTAATAAATGTAAAGATACAGGTTTTATAGGAAATACTAAATGCTCCTGTTTTAAACAAAAGGTTATAGATGTTTATTACACTGGTTCTGAACTTCGTGGAATGTTAAAAACTCATAATTTCGATAATTTCAATTTGGAATTTTATCCTTCTAGAAAAAGTGAACATGTATCTGAATCTCCAAAAAAGAACATGGAGAAGATTTTATCTACATCTATGAGCTTTTTAAAAAATTTCCAAACCTCTGACGAAAATTTATTATTCTACGGAGGTCCCGGCACCGGTAAAACTTTTCTATCTCACTGCATTACAAAGGAATTAATGGACAAAGGCTATTTTGTAGTATATAGGACTGCCGAAGAATTGATAAAAGGTTTAAAAGAAATTCGATTTAATGGTGACACCTCTTTAGAGGAGCTACTAATAAATTGTGACTTACTTATTATAGATGATTTGGGCACTGAGCAAATTTCGGATTTTACTAAAATGGAAATGTTTAATTTACTTAACACAAAGTTATTAAAGCAAAAAAAAATGCTAGTATCTACTAATTTAACTCTTGAAAATTTATTGAATACCTATTCTGAAAGAATAACTTCTAGATTACTTGGCAATTTTACAGCTTGCAAATTCTTTTGTGAAGATATAAGAATAAAGAAAAACTTAAGTAAACCAAAATAACACAAATAATTTATAAGGGAACCTCTTTTAGGCTCCCTTCTTTTCTTTTTTTCTTTTTCGGGATATTTTAAGAGTCTTTTCAGTATGTTTTTTCTTATATTATGCTAACAAAAGGATATGTTGCGTAGAATGCATTTGAATAAGCCTTAGTAATTCTTAATTTATTTTATTTATAGATGCGTAAAGAAAATCACATGTCTGAGCGATAGCGAGTTTGTGATTTTTAGCATCTACAAATAAAATAAATTTTAGAATTAATTGGCGAAATGAAAGCATTCCAGCAACATATACTTTTGTTATAGCATAATATAAGAAAAAACTCTTAACTGTTGACATGACCATATTATAGCGCTTCTAAATTTTACAATTTCCTAGGCAATAAAAAAAGCACTAAACAAATGTTTAGTGCTTTTTTGGAGCTAGCAATAGGAATCGAACCTACAACCTGCTGATTACAAGTCAGCTGCTCTACCGTTGAGCCATGCTAGCAGGAATATGGCGACCCAGAACGGACTCGAACCGTCGACCTCCGCCGTGACAGGGCGGCACTCTAACCAACTGAGCCACTGGGCCATATATGGTGGGAAACAACAG